>ERZ1699231.220-NODE-220-length-17007-cov-2.620201_pt1 | contig 17007 bp, 16 predicted proteins | sample MGYA00581551_ERZ1699231 | MGnify/ENA primary metagenome ERZ1699231 (study PRJEB42319, sample SAMD00040326) | human oral metagenome | material: saliva | host: Homo sapiens | study: EMG produced TPA metagenomics assembly of PRJDB4115 data set (Metgenomic analysis of... | reverse complement strand
TTCCATACAGTCCTTACTATCAGCCCAGAGAACACGGTCAAAGTCTTGCTCCTTGGTTGGATTTGCTGTTCCATCTTTAAAACCAAAGAGATTACGCGGAGTCTCCATTCGATCTCCGATAGCTGCAAATCCAGACTGACTCCAACGAAGGGTCACCGCATTTCTGCCCTTACGGACAAGATTGCGAATAGCATGAAAGGCAACCTGCTCATCATCTGCACAAGCCTGAATCACAATATCTCCACCTGTATATTTTTCACGCAATTGCTCTTTAGGAAAAGGTGGCAAATCCCTGAACAGTTGCAGACGCTTATTTTCCAAGTTCATCTTTTTCAAGAAACTTGCAGAAACACCAAAAGTTAGCGTCAAACGATGAGGGTTGAGCTCGACTGTTTCACCAGTATCACTCGGAGGCAAGAGAGCATTCCGTCCATCTTTTTTGACCAATTCCCCCTCGACCAACTTGGAACTATAATCCGTCCAATCCTTGAATAGCTGGATAATCTTATCTCTATCCGTCGTATGCAAATCCAAGACAACAAAATAGATATTCTTTTGCATGGGCGTACTAATCCCAGCTTGATGCTTGCCATAAAAAGCAATTTTTTCATTTCCGAACGAGATTTTTTCCTGACTTCCTAGCCTAGGTGCGAAAAAAGCAGAAGCACCAGAGAGTCCTAGCGCTAAACCAGCCCCTCCAATCCCTGCTTTTTTTAGAAATTCTCGACGGTCCATTTTCTTTTCAAAAAACTTTTCGTCTTTTTCAGTCATGACTCTTATTCTCCACTAAGAAATTTACCCATTTGTGATAGAGGCTCACCAAGTTTTGTCACAGCTTCTGACAATTCTTTGGTATCTTCTTTTGTCAAATCAGTATAGAGCTTGTAGTGTTCCTTGTCGGTCATGTGTTTGTCCAACAAACTATTGACAGACTTGAAGTCTGTTTCCAATTCTTTAACCAGGTTAGCGTCTGATTTTTCAAGTAAAGGTTTAAAGAGTTTGAAAATCTTCTCAGCTCCCTGGATATTAGCACGGAAGTCATATAAGTCTGTGTGAGAATATATTTCCTCTTCACCTGTAATCTTGCTTGTCGCTACTTCGTTAAGCAAGTCAACTGCTCCTGTCAACATGACCTTCTAGTCCACATCTACAGTTGCAATCTTAGACTTCAATTCCTTGATATCATTAACCAACTGGTCGCCATAGCTTTCAGTTCCTTTAGTGGTATTGTCTTCCCAAAGGATACGCTCGATACAGTGGAAACCTGACCAACCTTCCTCTGTCTTGTTTTCGTCCATGTAGTCTGCCAAACGGAAGTCAATTTTTACGTCTGACTCACCAAAACTTTCGGCAATTGGTTCTGAACGCTCATAAGACATACGAATCAGTGGATAAACCTTTTTGGCTTCTTCTAACTTACCTTCTTTCAAAAGTTTGACAAAGCCTTCCGTATCTGTCAAAAGTTTATCAATTTGCTCTTGCACAAAAGTTTTATAGTCAGAAGTGGCCTTATCAAGCATTTTTTGCTTGTCTTCAGACAAGGCTGTCACCTTAGATGAATCACTTGTGTTGATTTGCTTAGATTGGTTATTAGCACATGCTGTCAATAGCAAAGCTGAAGATAAAAGGACAAAACCTAGTTTTTTCATTGTTTACTCCTATTGGTTCAGGAAATCTGAATTAATTTTACGTTTCATTGTAACATGTTTTCACTCATTTTTTAATAAATTTTCTGAAAATTTAATGTTTAAAATTTAAACTAATAATAGACTTTTAACCCCAAAATTGATAAAATAATAAGAAAAATAATTGTAAAAGGAAACTGTAAAACACCATGATGAACATGCAAAATATGATGCGTCAAGCACAGAAACTTCAAAAACAAATGGAACAAAGCCAAGCTGATCTTGCTGCTATGCAATTTGTTGGCAAATCTGCTCAAGAACTTGTTCAAGCTACCTTAACTGGAGATAAGAAAGTTGTCAGCATTGACTTCAATCCAGCTGTCGTTGACCCAGAAGACCTTGAAACTCTTTCTGATATGACCGTTCAAGCCATCAACTCTGCTCTTGAACAAATCGATGAAACTACAAAGAAAAAACTGGGTGCTTTCGCTGGGAAATTGCCATTCTAATAAAAAAGGCTCTATAATATTTATAGTGGGTAAATCCCCTATAGATATTATGGAGCCTATTTTGTTGTAGAAAAAAAGGCACATAAGATCTATAATGAAAAGCGATCAAACAACTCATTAGAAAGAATCCTATGGAACAATTACATTTTATCACAACCGCTTGATATTGAAAACTTTTTCTCATACTAAGCCCTAAACGCTAAAATCATTCTTAATCTTTTTTACCATTTGTTATTATATTCCTAAATTCCGGCTAAAACAGTCCACCAGACTGTTCTACTTCAATACTTAAGGCGAATTGTAAATCATGCCAAACTATGAAGCAATTTAATCAAAGATTTCATTAGTACATGGTCATCAACCCCTACTAACAGTATAGTAGTAAACTGTTGTATCGCCGACTTTTCGTATGTTCTTAACTACTAAGGGATTACAGAGCCACTCTTGAGTTGCTAATAAGAATTAAAGCACCACTATAATCTCTTACATTTTTACTTCTAAAGTAAAGTTTTGCGTACTCATTGAGAAGAATCTAAATCTAGCTAATCCTCGCTTTCAGGCTTTTTTTAGAATCTTTCTAAAGAAAGCATCTACTCCCTTCAATTACCTTATTCCAACGTAAAATTAGGAGAGAATAATAATCTTATCCAATGCAATACCTTTGATTTTCGAAACTTTGACAACTGCAAAAAACAGACTTTCACAATTCCCAATATCAAAAAAAGAAAGGACGAAATTTGTCCTTTCTCGAGCTTAGCTTTTCTTCAACCCATTACAATGGATAGAGAACTCAATTTCTTATAGGTAAAGGAATTTGAAAACAGCTACTGCCGCAATTGCTGCTGCGATAGGTGCTACTACTGGTACCCAAGAATACCACCATTTTGAATCACCTTTGTGCTCACCAAGAACTGATTTTGGAAGGAAAGCATGAAGGAGACGTGGACCAAAGTCACGGGCTGGATTTAATGCATATCCAGTAGTTGCACCAAAGGACATACCAATGGATGCTACCAAAATACCGATGACCATAGGTGCTAAACCATCGGCCATTTTTCCTAAGCAGAGAATCGCTAGCATAAACATAAATGTTGCTATAATCTCAGATATCAAATTGAAAGGTTTATTATCGATTGCTGGACCTGTTGCAAAAATCCCTACACAGTTTCCTTCGTCAGGACCGGTTACTTTAAAGTGTGGATAATAGAACAATGCAGCAATGGCAGCACCTGTAAAACCACCTGCAATTTGAGCTATGGACATTGGAATGACTTGATCCCAAGGGAATATACCTGCTACAGCAAGAGCAAAGGTAACGGCAGGATTCAAATGCCCCGGGCCACCAAGTGTAATCCCTACATATACACCAAAGGCTACGGCAAATGCCCATCCGAAGATAATGTGTAGCCAGTTAGTACCAAAAATACTAACAATGGTTTTCTTTAACAAGATAGATGCATTGGTAGTATTACCAAATGCAATTAAAACGGCAGTACCAACAAACTCACTAATATACATTTGCGTTACGTCCATTGTTTTCACCTCATTGAGTTAACAGAGATTGTAATGCATGAGATGCAATGTCCATATCCTGTGCCACGGTACCACCGCTAATGCCGAGTCCACCAATCATTTTTCCATTAATCATGATTGGATATCCGCCACCAAAAGTGCAAATTTTACGGTTTACCATGGATTCTATGTTGAATAGATCGCCATCAGGCTGTGCGCTTGGATGTATTTCATGAGTTGCTGATTTAAGCACTACTGCGGTGTACGCCTTTGCCTGTGCGATGTCGTTACTGATGAGCAATGCATCTGACATACGTTGGAAATACATTAATATACCGTTTGCATCTACTATAGATACAACGATAGGTACGCCTATGGACTGAGCGTAGTCCAATGCCGCTTGTGAAAGCTTCGTCATAATATGCTCTAACTCTGTTCCAGTTGACATATCAATAACTCCACTTTCAGCAGTATGCTCTATATTACTTACGCATTGATTGCTTTCTGTCAGTATTTCCTCACGACTAGTTGCTACACGTTCTGAAACGCGTTCTACAATTGTTTCTACAAATTGTATATAGTCTTCCATGCGAGCCATGATATATAGAGCATCAGATAGTCGATTAATAAATTTACGAACCTCATCGCGAATAGGTTCTACAGAACCTAAACTTATAAGCAATCGTTCACCACGACGACAAATAGTACGCGCCACGTGTAGCTCTGCAGCAGATAGATAATTTCCGCTTAATATAAAGCTATGTTGCTGTGGCAATCGATTAGTATAGTCATCGATCATGTATTCCAATTCGCTTATATCTTGTTGTGAAATTAGATTACTACTTTCACTTAGATTTTCCACATGAGGCGTGGCTACCTCCGCACATAAGCGGAATAGCTGATGTTGTAATGTGTGAAGCACATGTTTATTGTCTGGTGAGACGACTAATTTCTCACATACACTAACCTGTGCATTTAATTCATCAAAGGTTCCATATGTGTCCACACGAAGTGAATTTTTAGGTACTCTAGTGCCATCAAATAAGGCCGTTGTACCTGCATCACCGGTTTTCGTATAAATAGCCATATGCACCACCTCTAAAGTTAGTTAGATTTAAAAAGCTACTTCCAATCGTTCATCGGAAACGAAAGGATTACCTTTTACAAGGCGGGCTGCATTGACACCTAAGGTGCGTAAGCTATCTGGATATTGAGCATAACCCGTAAGTCGATAAATAAATTGATGCATTGGTATGTTTTTATAGGTCAACACAATCGCCTCATCATCAACGCCTATCCCAACAGATAAAGCGGAATTACGAGATGCTAGGTCAGCCAATGTCATATGCGTACCACTATGGGACTCAATGACAACAGGTAGACCTTCCTCTTCAATTCCATATAGAACGGGTTTTAGTATATCCTCACTGATATGCTCTGTAGCATACAGCAATATGGTTGGCTTACTGACGATACTTTGATCCATCATAGGCCTCCCTTCTGTACATAGGATAATACCAATCCTGTTGCTACCGCATTTCGTGCCCCTTCAACGCCTCGAATATTGCCTCGCCCCGCTACTAATGCATATTGTGAAAGTGCATCAGTTACGAGTTGAGGAATTTCAAAGTCTAATGCAGAACCACCTACGATAACTACAAATGGTATATCTCGCACATTATGAGTAGGACTAACAGATGCCAAAGCGCGGAGTGAGTTTGTGACAAATACCCGTTTCTTTGCAGTTTGACGAACACGCTTAATCTTTTCTAGAGGGATATCTCGCTCTACAGGAACGAGCCCATCTGGCGTTACGATAACAACGCGTCCAAACAATGCTGCCGAAAGTGGTTCATTAAAGAACTGTACTGTTCCATCTTCGTGACGAATGTGATATACACTGAGTACTTGAGCTAATGGGTCTCGTTTGATGGCTTCTGCAATATGCATATCCTCTAAACCAAGTTCAGAATTGATCAGCATAGTTACCATATTTCCTGCTCCTGCAAGATGAATGGCTTTAATTTTTCCTTCTTGGTTAATGATAGATGCATCAGTTGAGCCTGCCCCTAAATCGAGTATGGCCATTGGTTTTGCTGTCCCCGGTGTAGTCAAAGCCCCTAAGATAGCTGATTCAGCCTCTTCACCACCGATTTCAACTGGTACGCCTAACTCTTTTTCTACCTGCTTCGCAATGATTTCCATTTGTAGATGATCTGACTTAACCATGGAGGCAATGCCTACGGCTTGTTCCATAGAGAACTCACCTGCAAGGCCACCCTTTACATTGATAGGGACAGCTACATCTACGGCTAGCAAGTCTTGGATGAATACATCTCGGGGGGATTTATTTGTCAATTGAGCCATTGTAAGGCGAACCTTTTCAAGCATGCCACCTACGTTCGTACCTGCTTCACCACTGATATCATCGATAGGATGAACAGATTCGAGGGTTTCCATAATTCTCTCTGCCCCAGCAGATACATCGACGGATACAGTTCGATCATTCCCCATAACAATGATGGATCCTGCCGGTATTACCCGCTCCTTAACGTCCCCTGCCGGTGTTTTGATGACTACAGCTGAGCGATTTCCGATAAGAGCTCTAGCGATAGGCACAATATTCTTTGTTTCCTCTGGTGAAAGCTCAAATACAGTGGCAATTCCATAAGGATTCGATAATTGTGATACCACTTGCCCCGGTTCTACAACCTCTACCGCAGAAAGCATGCCCATTGGAATTTTATCGATATACGCAACCTCGTCTACGATAGGAATTTTATGATCCAATCGATTGTTAACGAGTACGCCGTCATCGGCTTGAAGGATGGCAGCTCGAATATCATAACCTCGCTTACAGTACGCATTAATAAGCTGTGCTACCAATTCAAAATCGATAATCTTTGGAGCTACCACGATGTATGGCTGACCTTGTGGCTTATCAATTAGTTGCTCAATGGGAACGGTATACCCTACACCAAGACCTAAGCCACCTGGTGTTTTAGGGTTGTGCCCTATCATGGTAGATTCCGTAATTATGGTTTCTGTAATCGTTTCCATGGCCACATCGCCGATAACTGGTGTAGCCTCATTAATGCGAACTAAGTCAATGTCTCGTAGTGTAAGATTAGCAGACCTAATTAGCGACTTGAGGGCATCCATGAGACCTACGATATTTTCGCGTGTTCCTTTAATACCAGTGGTACTAGCGATGGCAGAAGATAAGAACTTTACCTCTCCATTACTATGAATTTCGGCCAAGGCCGCTTCTGTTGTAGAGTTTCCGATATCGATGCCAACAATTCGTTTCATAATGACATCTCCTATAGGTTAATTATCACCTTTAAGTTTTTTACGACGTTCGTAATTTTCTGCAGCTTCTCGTACAAAGTTTGCACAAATCGGAGCCCCTAAACCATCAAGTTCGCTAGCAATATCTAACAGTTCTTGTTTGGAAGAACGATATGGACGAAGTGCATTGTACATTTCAAGTAAACGTTTATCACTTACCTTCGTCATTTCTGCAGCGCGAGAGAAGTTGAGTTCAATTTGATCTCGGCCCCCAGCCTTAGCAATTTGACCTTGAGCTTTCAAAATGGATGGAGAAATTTTTAAATCGTCCATTGTAATATGTCCGGCCATTACGTTATCCATCGTAATATGACTTAAGTCTCGACCTTGACCAAGATCAATCCATTCTGGATGTTTTTTAGCAATCGGATAATCCTCGATGGTAACCATCCTATCTACAACTGTTGTATTAGGTGTAGATGATGTATGAGGCGCAGAGTATTGTGTAGTATTTCCCTTTGCCCCATCTATTTCAGATACGATCTGCCGAATTAAGGCTTCTAATTCGTTAGCCATAGTAAACCTCCTTATACAGTGACACGAACTTCATCAGCTGGCTTACCTTTTACTACATGCTTAGTTTCCTTGATATGAAGCAATGCAGATAATGCTTGGTATTTTGGACGAGCCATTTGATCGTTCAATGTTGGTACTGGTGTTGGGGATTCGCCCTTAGCATATTTAGCAGCATTTTTACCGATAGCACGGTATGTTTCAGCTGTTAATAGAGGTGCTTGAGGGAATAATTCCAAATTTGAAAGTGGTTGTAAATCGCGTTGGTGAATCAAAGTAGTACCTTTAGATTGAATACCGATGCATACACCAGATCCAGAAATAGAATCGCCTTCAACAGCTACGGCCGCTACGTCAGAGGAACGGTATACGCGAATTACACGAGCTTTTAAACCTTCTTCTTCGATACCAGCTACTAATTGGCGAATTACCTCTTGATGCGGTACACCAACGATAGTTTGTCGTTGACTACGGCCAAAGGCAGGGCCAACAGCAATAACTACTTCATCTGCGCTTGTACCAGGTTGTGCAGGACCCCCAGTTTGGAGCCAGCTATCGTCACCAGTTGGATCTTCATGTCTAGGAGCCGCACTTGATGTTGTGCTTTCACCAACACTAGCCTTGAATTGTGGTGCTTCATGAACACCACCCATTTCTTGTAAAACGTCTAGGATAATAGAACGTAATACATCTCTGTTAATTTCAGCCATCATGACACCTCCTTATATATCCCGTGGATCAATGGCGTTTGGAATATCTTTAATGCGTTCCCAATCTTCACCTTCCACACGATAACCTGTGCCAACACCTTGATAGTCATTTCTATTGTTAATCGCGGAGATAACATTGAAATCACGGTCAAAGATGGCCGATGTTTGTAAGTAATCGCCGGAGATTTTTTGTTTTAATAGATTCAAAATACTTTGTGCTACATCAGTATGACCTTCTTTAGCTAAGCCTTTTACAAAGTCAACGCCTGTAACACCGCGGTTCAACAAGTCTTGAGCCGCTTTAATATCTGCAACCTTGTCGCGAGGAGGCATATCTTTAGAGCCATTCGCATAAGTAGCAGCCTCTACCTCTTGATCTGTAATCGGAGGCAAACCTAATGCTTTGAACAAAGCTTGTAGTGCACGAGCCGCTTTATTACGAACTGCTACTACTTCTTCTTCGCGAGCAGGGATAAGACCGCCATTTACCTTAAGGTCACGTTGGATAACTGTCCAGTCATCATAGTCCTCTGCATCCCAGTTGGAACCAGCAAACATGTTGTCATAGTTTGGTGTAGAGCTATAACCAGAGCAGATAAAGTCAGTACCTGGTGCAAATTGCATCAATGTACGAGCTGTTCTACGCAAATCAGAATGACTGAATGTTTGGTCATTACTAGATGCACATTCTAGGTCGAGCATAGCTGCTACAAGGTTTTCTGCTAATACAGCGCGGATACCAGAAGGTACAGCTGCTGGAATACCGATACAGCTTACAGAACCATTTTGGATACCTTGTACGCCAGCGCCTTTTGTGATATATAGGCAACGGATTTCAAGGTACAACATAGATTTACCTTCTGCTTGGCCCATTTGTACTTCAGAACCTGTACCAGAGGTGAAGCGCATTTTAAGACCACGAGAGGCATAAGCAGATGCGAGGAATCCTTTAGACCAAGGTGTATCATCACCATCGGTAAATACGTCTTCTGTACCATATACGGAAATTGTTTCTGCATATGCTGTGAAGCCACGCATGCCAAGTTCCAATTCTGTCGCTTCTTCCAAGGAGCATTGTGTCAATACACCTGGGCGACCACATTGAGAGCCTACGAGTAAGCTAATCGCATTGAGTGGTGCGTAACGAGCAACGGCTACTGTTGTTTCTTCTTCTGCGAACCCACGAAGTGCACCTTCCGCAGCATCGGCTGCGATTTGTACTGGATTGTCGTTTACGTTCGTTACATGAGCTTGGTTAGCCATTGTACGACGAGCACGCATTTTTTGCATACATTGCATCATCTCAACAACGTTCATAGAAGAAACAACTTCCAACATTTTCGTTGGAGTAATAGATTTACAAATCTTAACGATTTCTTCACGAGGTACTGATGGTGTAAGCATCATATTAGCAATCTCTTTTGAATCCTTTGCCATTGCTTGTTCAGCACCATCGAGAACGATACCGTAATTTGCAATAAATGTATCGATAAGATCAAAATCTTCGCGGCGTTTACCATCGAGTTCAACGATGCGACCACCTTCGATTTTGAGGCTAGGCTTTGGATCTTGAGGAGATTCCATGGCTATAAAACCTTCCTCTACCCATTCCTTTACATAACCATCCTGATTGACAGGACGTTGACTTAAGACTTCGAAACGTTTTGATTTCATAGGGCATACCATCCTTTCAGATTAGATATAGGAAGGGGCTCCGTTCACTGGTTCGTCACCCATCGTACCGAGCAATTGTTTACCTACTTCACGAGCAGAAATAACCGCTTGTCGTACAGCCCCAGAATCGCCAGAAATCTGTAAAATTACTTCGTTAGAATTACTTGTACCTGCAGAAGGAGATGCATAACCGATTACATCAACGTTTGCAGATTTGACAGCTACATCGGCCATAACTACGCCAATAGCTGCTGGAGCACCTACGATAAGACCAAAAGCTTTACCTTCGGGAGCGCCAAATGCTGCATTTACTGCATGACTAGCGCGTGCTGTATATTGAAGTTCAATATGACCAGCATCGTTTGCGTATACATCGCCAAAAGTACGTTCCACTTCAGCTAATGCTACTTCAATAGCTCGTTTTACATCGGATACATCATCACCACCAAAAATGATTAACGACCCATGGCCTGCGCCACCTTTAGTATCACGAGGTAATTCAATGCTAACAATTTCAGTATTGGTTGCTTTTACTGCTTCATCAGCAGCCATAATGTGTGGGCCTGCACCAGTACGAGCACCTAAAATACCGATGGAACGATATTTTTTCTTTAGTTTCATCGCATCTAATACTTGTTGATCTACGTTAGCAATTACGAGACCAATAGTATCACCAGTTTTACTAGTCCCTACAAATTCAGTTAATCCACATGTTGTCGCCATAATACCCTCCATACGTATAATGAAAGTATCAAAGTATCTATGTACAGAAAACTATGTTGCGGTATACCATTTTATATTTTTTATCATTTCTTTAACTATTCATATGTATGCAACCCTAGATTCTGTACACCATATATTGCTATAGAGCATGCCTTGCTATTCAGTCACAACCCATCGGACTCAATCCTTCCTAAATACATGTACTATAAGGCTTTTATCTACCTTTATTATAAAAATTATTAAATGTAACTTTTTTATGTATATTCGAAAAATGCGATTTTTCTATTACTAAAATACGACAATCCTGTTATACTTATACATATAAAAGCAAGAAATAACTTAATTTTATAGGTATATGAATTTTAGGTGGTATGTCACTTTTCTCTTTTCTCAGGTTTAGAGCCGTCCCATTAGATAGAGAGCAAGTAGAGCTATTTAACGGTGTGCTTACTAGACCTCTTAACACATTTGTGATTGGAGGTTTTACCATGATTTGTACGAATGAAGATACTAAGCTTATTAATGAAATCATGCGCGATTTTACAAACATAACAAAGATTGCGGCTATTTTTGTTAATAATCGTGGAAAAGTGTTATCTCAAGAATATAACTTTTCTCCTTTTTGCAAGGTTGTAAGACGCAATCCAGCTTACGCCAAACGCTGCAATCAATGCGACTTATATGGTGGACTAGATGCTACAAAAGAACTATCCTCCTGTCCGTACCGCTGTCATATGGGCCTTATAGATTTCTCCGTGCCCATCATGAAAGATGGCGCCATCTTAGGCTTCATCATGGCAGGACAAACAAAAACAGAAGATACAACAATCAAACCTATTTTGCCTACCCAAACCGATTGGCATGATGACACCAAACTTCGTGCACTATATCAGGCATTACCAGTTCTTACAGCAGAACAAATCTACAGTGCTACAAAGGTTTTACGGATTTTGGTAGAACACTACTTCCCATTTAACGATGCCATAGCAGAAGAGATGCCTTATGAACAATTACCAGACTTTGTGGAGTCTGAACGACCTATTAATCGTCCAGAAATTCGAAAGGCTATGTTATATATAGAAAAAAATCTGAGCAAACGAGTGTCGCTCAGAAGGATTTCGGAACATATTCATTTAAGCGAGTCCTACTTCTCTAAGATTTTTAAAGATGATACGGGGCTTTCAGTAGTGCAATATATAACACTATTGCGCATACAAGAAGCGAAAAAACTATTAGTATATTCCCAACTAACAGTTAATCAGATCAGTAAAACATTGGGCTATAACAGAACTAGTTATTTCTGTAAAATTTTCAAAATGGCTACCACTGAAACACCACATTCATATCGGAAAAAATATGCAAAACCAATTCATCCATAATATAATAAAAAAGGCGTAACACCATTGGTGTTACGCCTTTTTCGTATCTATAGAGTTTGTCATGAGAAGGTATTTTTATCAGATACATAAAAACGGTACTAAGACGATTCTCCGTACTACTAGGTAATATACCTAATGGGTACAATCAAACTTAGTACCGTTATAAATATCGCTCTATATAATAAACAATCTAATCAAAATCCAAAAATCAACTTATAGAGTTGACGTTGTTTGCTCCACAGAAATAGTTACAGGTGCTGATAATTTAGCCTCTAACCAAGCTTTTATTCGTTCCAAATCTGCATCAGATATAGTGGATGTAGTATGGATAATCACCATATAGCGACTCGCTTTAGGCTGTTCTAGATTATCTATTAAAGGCATGCCTTCCACTTTGCTTACAAACGGGAATAACGCCTTTGCTTCAGCTTCTGTCGTTTTCATAGTATTTATAGTTTCACTTACTAATTGATAAGTCGGCTGGTATAGATTATTCAAGTTTTTATATGTTTCAAGATTCTCTGAAGATTTATTCAAGTTCGTCTTATCCATAGTAGATTTTTTCTCATCTACGCTATTAACAAATCGTAATGTATAATTCTGCAAGTACTCATCCTTCTGTAACTTGTTATCCAACTGGGCTCGCTCCTCTGAAGTCACAGGAGCTCCTATAACTACTATGTCTACTAGCTTATTCGTTTGATCTAATGAATAATCAATCACTTGTCGACGGCCCTCTTGATTAATATCATTCTTAATAAACTGCTCCATATGGTTTGACTCAGAATACTTGATAGTCATATCATAGCCTGCATAAATACTTGGTATAGCCATAATAAGACCAATCACGAGAAATATTAGCTGGTTACGACGATTAACCTCTTCTGCTTGTTTATGGAATGGCAAACTATATACACCCTTTAAAACAATAAAAGCTGCAAAGAAGATGAAAAATGCATTTATAAAGAATAGATAGCCAGCCCCAATGAAATATTGCCAATTTCCATTAGCCAGTCCATATCCTGCCGTACATAGTGGTGGCATAAGTGCAGTCGCAATCGCAACACCTGGTATAACATTATCTAAGGTCTTACGCGTTTGCCCAATAATCCCAGCTAACCCACCAAATATAGCAATGAATACATCAAAAATATTCGGTTCTGTACGTGCTAATAGTTCAGATGTAGCCGCCTGAACGGGAGAAATATAAAAATATAAAGCAGATGCCAAAACAGCAATCGTAACCTGTAAGGACAATCTTAAAATACCGCTTTTTACAACTGTAAAATTAAGCGTAGCAAAGCCAAAACCAGTTGCTAAAATAGGTCCCATCAACGGTGATATAAGCATAGCACCAATAACAACTGCCGTACTATTCATGTTCAACCCAATAGAGGCAATAAACATGGAGAGGATCAGGATAACCAAAGCAGGTCCCTTAATCTTAGCCCCACCTATCAACCTTTTAGCGATAGTTGCATCATCGGCTCGTTCAAAATGTATATCAAAGTATTTATTTAGTTTCATTCTTCTTCCTTATAATTTCATCAAATCTGCAAAGGTCCCTACATGTACAAACATATGCTGTGTCGTTTTCAACATTTGAACCATTAAGATAGCTCCTGTCCCTTCCCCCATCGACATGTGGGCTTGAATAGGAACCATGTCTTGTGTAATATCTACCTCTGCTAAAGCTAGCTCTGTGCCTTTTTCTCGAGAGTTATGAGATGGCAATGCATAATCCTTAACACGATCATTCATATGTACCGCACAAGCTGCTGATACAGCTGTAATAAAGCCATCAATGACGAAGGGCTTTTTAAACTCAACACAAGCGAGCATAGCCCCAAGAATAGCAGCAATATCAAAGCCCCCTACATGGGCTACAATTTTACGAACTCTTTCAACTTCACTGTCAGAAACAATACTAGCCTTATGCTTATCTAATACAGCGCGCACAAAATCAATTTTTCGTTTCATCAAATCTGGTTTATTCGGCCAAGAACCAGGTCCTACTGTTTCAGTGGGATCAGCTCCAGTTAAGGCAGACAACACACAGGCAGAAGTCGTCGTATTACCAAGTCCCATTTCACCAAAGGAAAAAAGATTTATCCCTTGCTTTACATAATGTTCAACTCGTTCATAGCCAGCTTGAAAGGCACTATTAAATTCATCCTCAGTCATAGCAGGGTGGTTTAATATATTCTTTGTCCCCTTTGCGACCTTGCGATCCACTCCGATGCCATCATCTGAGGCAATTCCTACATCCACAACTTCATAAGGAATGTTGTTAAAGTTACAAAACTGTGTAGCCGACGAACGACCCAAGAGCATATTACGCGACTGCTTTTGCGTTACCTCATAGTTATAACCTACATAGCCTTCCATATTACAACCATTATCAGCAGAAAATATGATATGCTGAGGTCGAATTTCACCACTAATCTCGCCCCAAGCAGTACAAATCTTTCGGAAATAATCCTCCCACAAGCCTAGGCCACCAGGGATTAGGCATTTTGGTTGAAGAAATCTATTTAATTGTTCCTCAATTGGTAATACTGACTTATCTTTCATTCTAATCTCTAGTCTGCACAGAATATGCCAACTAGCCTTCTATTAATTCGATATTATTCTATATAAAAGTATAACACAAATTATATATCTAGTAATATAGGTTTTGTACTAGTACTCATATATACGAATTATCCTCTCATCAGGGAATAATCTATGCTTTTTAGCCTTAAACTCTGGATTGTTATTAGAATCAAAATATTCAATCGTGTTTCTTAACTGCTCATGAGTAAAAGGACTCGTACTTGGATTATATACAAGCTGATTAAATACAGCATACCGTCCATCATATGCAGCAAATAGTAAATTAGATTTCTTATCTGGATTGTATGAATCCACTAACATTCCAGGCAAGCCATTATTCCATACCGCTGAATAAGTAGGATTTTGTAAATCATCAAAGATTCCCCACATACGCCAATATACTTGCAATGTGTGATAAAAATTATACTCTTTATCTACAAGCACCTTATTTTCTATATCTTTACTATCAGGATGATCTACATCTAAAGGAATAATCTGAATAGAATACCAAATATCTCCTATCTCATACACTATAAAAATATTGTTATCTAACATATAGAACATCTTCAACTCTGCACCTTTAGGAATGCGGAATGTCATGCCTTTACGAGTAATTGTGTCTGTATATGAATCTATATCCTTTAAACTCTTCTTACAAGGAACCTTCCTTTCCACAGGATACGATAAAAGAGTAGTCTTTTTCTCATCATGAATGAGCTTATCCGTTGAATGATACAATCTGCCCCGAACTAAACTAACTTCTTCAGCATACGTTTTTTCTTCACGTAAATACCCCTTAGCTATGTCCTCTGACTTCATTCTTTCCAAATGTCTTTGTAAATCAGCTTCAATCTTATCATTAGTTTGTTCACTACTAACACACTTCTCTTTAGCACTACCAGAAATATCACTTTGAGTAACCGGCTCTTTTGCATGTACTTGTGAAGCCATAAGACTTAGCATTAACAGTGCAGCAATGTATGAATATATTCTTTTCACAATACAACTCCTTAGCTTTATAACAACCACTACAATCAACTTCAATCTCTACTAGTATTGTACCTTTTAATACTTGTAGAATCATCAAAGGGGCTGTAACAAAACAGCCCCTTTGTTCCAAATTTTATATACAAACTCTGCCCAACTCTAATGATACATATCTATATCTACAGTAATCATTCGCGTTCGTTCCGGATTAAACATAAAGTAAATCACTCTTGGCTGGTCATGATCAAAGTTATGGTAAACAACATATACTACATATTTCTCAGCTGATACTCGAGTGCTATAATAAAAATCTTCATTAGGATCATCACCGACACTCTGGCTGCCATCAATTAACCAGGGAAATAATTTCCAGTTTTGTCGTTGAATAGTGATAATCTCATAATAATTCTTTATGTCACTAACCAATACATTTTTATCTTTTGGATATGTAAACGAATTAAGTACTTCAACTGTAGTATCTTTATCCCTGCCATTTATAAACGAATACCAAGCATTAGATTTAACAGTTTCCTCATACCTTGAAATCATAGCTTTATCACCATCTAATACTAAACAGCTTTGATTCCCTCCCATTCCAATTACTTCAGCAGAAGAAATCACTTTCAAACTCTCAGGTAAAAACTTAGGTGCTTGTAATGGAGACGGAATATACCCCGCCTTAGATGAAGGCCATGTAGAGTGCCACCGTTGAGTATCATAATGGGATATTCCTACAGCAGAAAATACTAAAGTAACAGCTAATGTAGGAAGCATACACAGAAAAAAGATAACATAAAAATATGATAAAAATCTTTTACGTACAGTTTTCTCACTATCAATAACTCTACATTTTTCAAGCAATAATACAATCGTGGCGATTAATAAAATCAGATAGTACACCCCAGAATACGAGATATAATCTGAGAAGAAAAATGTTAATACCCAAAGAATTATAAAAAACCATATACTCTTTCTATAAGGATTAGAAAAAAACAATTTCTTTAAGTAAATTAAACACCGTTGCATTTACGATCTCCACAACAATACCTACTCAAATTACTTAGATTGATAAAACACAGCCCGTGTCCCATCATTACTGATCAAAAGTTCCACAAAATGAGGTCTTTTAGTATTCCCATCGTCTACAAAGACATATAGTCTATGATTTCGGGTAGAATTATATGTATCCTTGACTACTGTTTTTGTTTCTTTTCGAGGTGCAAAGCGTAGCCACTCAATAAAAGTCCGTTCTGGTAAATTGAGGGATTCTTCTTCTATACTCTCTACAATATTATAGCTATTAGGGTGAGATATAAAACGCTTTTTCTCCCCAGTATCTAAATCACGTAATACACCATCCGCATCAATTTGCGCTGTATAGGTAGCATTTTGCTTAGCTATCATTTCATACTGTGAGATTACTTTAGGG
>ERZ1699231.218-NODE-218-length-17208-cov-2.829460_pt1 | contig 17208 bp, 16 predicted proteins | sample MGYA00581551_ERZ1699231 | MGnify/ENA primary metagenome ERZ1699231 (study PRJEB42319, sample SAMD00040326) | human oral metagenome | material: saliva | host: Homo sapiens | study: EMG produced TPA metagenomics assembly of PRJDB4115 data set (Metgenomic analysis of... | reverse complement strand
AAGAGCAATGGGAGGAGGCAGAGAGAACACTTGAAGATTTGGAAAAGCAATATGGTGAACTTCCCGAACTTTTGCGTGCATCTTCTTATCTTATGATGTTAAAACCATGATTACGATTAATAAAAATCCACCACTTCTCCAACTACTTCAGGCTCGTAGAACCATTGTTAATACCGATGAACCTTATGACGCTTTGGATACTGACACAAAAGATGCTATACGTAGATCATTGTGTGAAGAGCAAGGATATTTGTGTGCGTATTGCATGAGGCGTATTGAACCGACCAAAGATCCTAAAACTAATCAAGATCGCATGAAAATTGAGCATTGGTTAGATAGAAGTACTCACGAAGGAGATACGCAATTAGATTATAGTATTTTACTTGGGGTTTGCTGTGGCAAAACCAAGTATAAGAGTGAAGAATATTCCCATTGTGATGATAGCCGTGGTAGTACCCCTCTAAAATTTAATCCAGCTAATCTAGAACATCATTCTCGCTTAAAAATTACATACTCATTGAAGAACGGGAAAATATTATCAGAGGATGAAGAGTTTGGAGAACAATTAAACAACGTACTGAATTTAAATAATGAAGTACTATTAAATAATCGATTGAGTGTATTAAATGGCGTGCAAGATAGCTTAGAACGGCTTGCGCCCAATACCACTATTAACCAAACCAAGCTTCAAAATTTTTTAAATAAATATCAAAGCCTAAATACGCAAGGCAAAAAGCATCCGTATTGTGGAATTGTTATCTACTATCTTCAAAGAAAATTAAAAGCAACAAATAGTTAAAAAATCTAAAAAGCATCATGACCGCCGCCAAAATTCTGCTGACCCTCGCCAGCCTCGCCTATCCGCTCCTATGGTATTACGGCAGGGAAAACGGCGCGTTTTTCTGGCTTGCCGCCGCCATGTGCATCCTGTGGCTGATACGCGCCGCCATGCCACAAACCACAGCTCAACGCATTACAGCGATTATCCTTGCCGCCTTTTTCGCCGCCGTACTGGTTTTCAGACGACCCGACTCGATGTATTGGTATCCCATCGCCGTCAACGCGCTGATGCTTGCCGTTTTCGGCGGTAGCCTGTTTGCCAAACAAACCGTCATCGAGCGCCTCGCCCGACTGCAACACCCTGACCTGCCGCCCGAAGGCGTGCGCCACACCCGCCACGTTACGCAAATCTGGTGCGGCTTCTTCATCCTCAACGGCGCAACCGCCGCCATTCTGGCTGGCTTGCAATATTACGACTGGTGGGCGGCTTATACCGGCATTGTGTCGTATGTGTTGATGGGGCTTTTGTTTGCCGGAGAGTGGGTGTATCGGAAAGCCGTATTGAAGGTTTAAGCCGACCAATTGCCGATTCTGACAATATTTTTGATTTAATAACTTATTACCCAACCCATGCGCCTTACTCAAATCCTATCCTCCGACCTGCCCCAACAAGACCTTATCGCCACCCATCCGAATTGGACGCGCGCTGGTTTCAACCGTGCGGTTTTCCATCTGTCAGGCCGTCTGAAACAGGCAGGCGTGCAAACTGCCGCGTTGTGGTTTGATGATGCCGCGCTGTTTGCCTGTGCCGTGTTGGCAGTATGGCATTCTGGCGGAAAGGTTTTATTATTGCCCAATTTGGCGCAAGACAATTTGGAGTGGGGAAAAACGGCAGACGTGTTTGTAACGGATTCAACAGATAAAAAGCTGTCTTCAGACGGCCTGAACATCTGGCACTTGCCTGATGTATTAGCTAAAACAGATTTGGAAGAGCTGGGCACCTATCCTGAAAACCATCTGATTCCCGACGATGCCGAAGCATGGCTGAAAACATCAGGTTCCAGCGGCGAAGCGCAGATTATTGTGAAAACCGCCGCGCAAATGCAGGCAGAAGCCCTGACTTTGGCAAATACGCTGCCATTTGGACAACACGGTGAAACCGTGGTCGGCAGCGTGATTCCGCAACACCTTTACGGCTTCACATTCCGCTTCGCACTCGCGCTGACAATGGGTTGGACTATGGAGCGACAGCAGGCGGTTTATCCGGAAAACCTGCTTTCCAGCACGGCCGCACATGATAAAGTGGTTTGGATTGCCAGCCCGGCCGTACTCAACCGCTTGGGCGAAAACCGTAACTGGCAGAGTATCGGCCATAAAATTGCAGGCATTGTCTCGGCCGGCGGCGCATTGCCCGCAGCCACGGCGGATTTGCTGCAACAGGCTGCCGTCCGCCCGTTTGAAGTCTATGGCAGTACCGAAACCGGCGTGATTGCCTCACGTTGCGAACGCCAAGAATGGCAGCCTTTCAAAGGCGTGGAAATCGGGCAAAACGAAGAAGGCGCACTTTGGGCTTCTTCGCCTTGGTCGCCCGAACGCCGTCAAACAGCCGATTTGATCGAGCCTCAAGATGACGGTTTCCTGTTACTCGGTCGCAAAGACCGCATTATTAAATTTGAGGACAAACGCGTGTCGCTGACCCAAATCGAACACGAACTTTTACAACATCCTTGGATTGCCGACGCCCATTGCGGCCGCCATCCGCAACATCAACGCATTGCCGTATGGGCGGCATTGAACGCAGACGGTATCGCCGCCTTACGCGAGAAAGGCCGCGCTGCGGTCGCCGATACGCTCAAACGCCACCTAGCCGCCACGCAGGACACCATCGCCCTGCCGCGCTACTGGCGTTTTACCGACAGCCTGCCGCGCAATGCCCAAGCCAAAATTGCGGCGGCAGATTTTCAGACGGCCTTTACCGTTGCCCAAACTTCGCCTGTTTGGTCGAAAACATCATCTGACGATGAAACCAATACCGAAACCTTCATCGGCCGCGTGCCTTTGGATTTGGTTTATTTCGGCGGCCATTTTGCCACCTTCCCGCTGGTTCCCGGCGTGGTCGAGCTGCAATGGGTGCGCAACCTGATCGCGCCCAAGCCATGGAGTAAACAGCGCGTCATCCGCATCGAAAATCTAAAATATCAGCAGTTTATCCGTCCTCACGATGAAGTGTCGGTAGAGCTGAAATACGATGAAGGTAAAAACAAACTGAGCTTTAAAATCAACAACGGAGAGCATCCGTGTGCATCAGGACGGATTGTGTTTGAGGCCGTCTGAATATACTTATTAACTTTTTAGTGGAAAACCAACAATATGCAACTCTTCCCTGCCCTAGAACAACGCTATTCCCACGAACACCAGTCTGCAGGCGAGGCTCAACGTCTGGCTCAAGAAATCGCTTTTGCACCGATTGTGTTCCAAGTTTCCCGCTTGATGGTGAAATTTGGCATTCTGGACTTGCTGAACGACCATCCAGACGGCCTCACTCAAGCCGAAATCGCTGAAAAAGCGAAAATCAGCAACTACGCGGCACAAGTCCTGCTGGAAGCTTCGCTGTCCATCGGCACTGTCTTAACTCGCGACAACCGCTATTTCATCAGCAAGGCCGGTTGGTTTGTCCTCAAAGACAAAATGGCCCGCGTCAATATGGATTTCACGCAGGAAATCTGCTACCTAGGCATGTTTGATTTGGAAAAAACCCTGCAAACCGGCAAGCCCGAAGGCCTGAAAGTATTCGGCGACTGGCCGACCATTTACGAAGGCTTGTCTTCATTGCCAAGCATCGCGCAGGAAAAATGGTTTGCATTCGACCATTATTATTCCGACAACTCCTTCGCCGAAGCACTCAACACCGTGTTCGCCAAACCGGTTAAAAAACTGCTCGATGTCGGCGGCAATACCGGCCGCTGGGCGGAGCAATGCGTCAACCACAATGCCGAAGTCGAAGTAACCATCATGGATCTGCCACAACAAATCGGCTTGATGCGCGAAGCGACCAAAGGCAAAAACGGCGCGGACCGTATCCATGCCCATCCGGCCAACCTGCTTGATCCTGAGATTCCGTTCCCAACCGGTTTTGACGCGATTTGGATGAGCCAATTCCTGGACTGTTTCACCGAAGAACAAGCCACCAGCATTCTTCAACGCGCTGCTGCATCCATGAGCGAACACACCAGCCTCTACATCATGGAGCCTTTCTGGGACAGACAACGCTACGAAACCGCCGCCTACTGCCTGACCATGACCAGCCTGTATTTCACTGCCATGGCCAACGGCAACAGCAAAATCTTCCATTCTGAAGACCTGATCCGTTGCGTTGAAAAAGCCGGATTGAAAGTAGCGGAAATTTCAGACGGCATCGGCCGCGGACACAGCATCCTGCGCTGCGTTAAGGCCGTCTGAACATCATCTTTTAAACCCTAAAAAGCAACCGACCCCAACAGCCATCACAGCTATCGGGGTCGGTTTGTTTTTGGGTGTCCGCCTTAAAACATCAGCCGCGCAACATCCATACTCCGCACACTAACGCAATCGCTACCAACAAAGCGGCAAGCAGTTGCCCCACTCCGGCCAATTTAGGCTGCCGGGCATCGATGGTTTTAAAGCCGTTAATCATCGGCGTAATCAAATCCTGTTTTTTCACAAAGCGATACAGCAAAACAGCCGCAATATGTACACCCGCCAAAACAGCTAAGACATTAAAGAAATTGACATGGATTTTTCGCGCCAGCGTACCGGCGTGTTCGCTGACCAAATGATTCAAAAAGCCGGAATTGGTAAACGTATTTTCATCGGCGGCAAATAAGCCTGTGGCCGTCTGAAAAACCAAGGCAGCCAATAAAGCGATCACCATCAGCGCGCCCAAAGGATTATGTCCGACCAATTCGTCTTCAGACATCTGGCCTTGCGTGTAGCGGCGGATTTCGGAAAATGGACGCACAAATCGGCTGAATTTTGCCGTATCGCTGCCCCAAATCCCCCAACACAAGCGAAAAACCACCAACGCCAGCATCAACAAACCGCCACGCAAGTGCCATACCAGCATATCGCCGCCTCGGGTGGCGCTGTACCACATAAAACCCATCAATAACACCAAGAGCCAATGGAACAGGCGCGTAGGTGCGTCCCAAACTTTTATTTTTTGCTTCATTACCTTTTACTTTCTGATTTAAAATTAAATTTCTTATCTTGGAAGGTTACGCCATGCAGCCCATCTACACGCTTCCCGAATCGCTTCAGGCTTTTCAGACGGCCTTAGCATTTCCCGACGTATTCCACCCCCGCGTCCAAGAATCGCACAAAGGCACATACGGCACGCTTGCCATTATCGGCGGCGCAACGGGAATGAGCGGCGCGGTGGTTTTGGCAGCCACAGCCGCGATATATCAAGGATGCGGCAAGGTTTGGGCGGGTTTCAACCAAGCCGCGTTGCCTTTTGCCATCATTCCCGAACGCCCTGAAATCATGCTTGCCACTGCGGCCCAACTGATGGAACGCAACGATATCAGCGCACGCGTAATCGGCTGCGGCTTTGGTTTGGACGGATTATCAGAGCAGCTGCTGCCCCAAATCCTGTCTACACACCATGACCAGCCTTTATTGCTCGATGCAGATGCTTTGACACTGCTTGCCCGTTCTTCCGAATTAGCCGAACGCCTCAAATCGTACAAACATATCGTCCTGACACCTCATCCGGCCGAAGCCGCTCGCTTACTCGGTATCGACACCCAATCAGTTCAAGCCGACAGACAAAAAGCCGTGACCGAAATCAGCCGTAAATATGGCGCGACCGTCGTATTGAAAGGCCATCATACATTAGTTGCCGCAACTGACGGCATGACCTATACCAACACCAGCGGCAATGCCGGATTGGCCACCGCCGGCAGCGGCGATGTCTTAAGCGGCATTATCGGCAGCCTGCTGGCACAAAGCATTCCGGCATTCCAGGCCGCTTGTGCCGGCGTTTGGCTGCATGGCGCGGCAGCCGATGTCATCAAACACAGCAGCCAAATCGAAACCGGGATGCTCGCCGGAGAAATCGCACCTGCCGCCCGATGGCTGCGCAATATTTTATCAAAAGAGTAATACCACCTGTATCATCAATACAAATTGCAGGCCGTCTGAAAATCAATCTCTATTTTCAGACGGCCTGGTTTATTTTTAAGTCATTTTGCAAATTAAGGTTAAGACGTGTATCCTTGACTTCCCTTAAAAACAACTTCACAACATATTATCATGAGTATCCTCAATAAAATCAGCAACTTTATTGGAAAAACATTTTCCCTTTGGGCGGCGCTCTTTGCCGGCATCGCTTTTTCCGCACCCGACACCTTCAAATGGGTCGGCCCTTACATTCCTTGGCTTCTGGGCATCATCATGTTCGGCATGGGCTTGACGCTCAAACCTTCCGACTTCGATATTTTGTTCAAACGCCCTAAAGCCGTCATCATCGGCGTGATTGCACAATTCGCCATCATGCCGGCAACCGCCTATCTGCTGGCCAAGCTGTTGAACCTGCCTGCCGAAATCGCAGTCGGTGTGATTTTGGTCGGCTGCTGCCCGGGCGGTACGGCTTCCAATGTAATGACCTATCTGGCGCGCGGCAATGTGGCTTTGTCGGTTGCCGTTACATCGGTTTCCACCCTGATTTCCCCATTGCTGACCCCCGCCATCTTCCTGATGCTTGCCGGTGAAATGCTGGAAATCCAAGTGGGCAGTATGTTGATGTCCATCGTCAAAATGGTTTTGTTCCCCATCGTTTTGGGCTTGATTGTCCATAAAGTCTTGGGCAACAAAACTGAAAAACTGACCGACGCGCTGCCGCTGGTTTCCGTTGCCGCCATCGTACTGATTATCGGTGCGGTAGTCGGCGCCAGCAAAGGCAAGATTATTGAAAGCGGCCTGCTGATTTTTTCAGTTGTCGTACTCCACAACGGCATCGGCTATCTGCTCGGCTTCTTTGCCGCCAAATGGACCGGCCTGCCTTATGATGCACAAAAAACGCTGGCCATCGAAGTCGGTATGCAAAACTCAGGCTTAGGCGCAGCCCTTGCCGCCGCACACTTTGCCGCCGCGCCGGTCGTTGCCGTTCCCAGCGCATTGTTCAGCGTGTGGCACAATATCTCCGGCTCGCTTCTGGCAACTTATTGGGCAGCAAAAGCCGATAAAAATAAAGAATCCTAAACGTCTTTAATCATAAGGCCGTCTGAACAGGAATAAACGAAATCAACGATTTCTGCCTTACCTGTTCAGACGGCCTTTATTTTGAAATCAAGCAGGATTATTGTTTCACTGCTTCGATTTGGATATTGATGTTAACTTTTTTGCTCATACCTGCGCTTACCAAATAATCCAAACCCCATTTGGTACGGTCGATGGTGGTGCTGAAGTCGCCGCCGCACACTTCAGCTTTTGCCATCGGGCTTTGGTAGCAGTTGAATTTGTCGGCTTTGAGTTTCACCGGCGCAGTTTTGCCGTTCATGGTCAGGTTGCCGTCAACGGAAAGCAGTTTTTTGCCGTTGAAATTAAATTTGGTGGATACAAAACGGATTTCAGGGTATTTGTCTGCATTGAAAATATCGGCAGATTTCAAATGTTGGGTAAAGTGGTCCGAACCGGTTTGCAGTTTGGACAAAGGCAATACGATATCGATAGAGCCTTGGCGTTTGGCACGGTCAAATTCCAAATTGCCGGTCAAACCATAAATACCGCCGACGTTGGTGCTGGTGTTGAAATGGTCGATGGCAAAGCGGGCATTGGCATGGAATTCGTCCACTTTATAAACAGCGGCAGACGCAGCAGAAGCCAACATGGCCGAACACAATGCAAACATGATTTTTTTCATCGTCTTATCCTTAGAAATGTGAGAAGTTCCCTATCATATCACTTTTTGATGCCAACATCTTTTGCAAATGAGAAAGACAACGTTTCATCCTAAGAAAACTTCAGGCCGTCTGAAAGAATGAGCAGTAAATTCAGGTGAAGTAAATACAGTTTAGTTTTATTACAAAATAGCGTGCTTCATTGCTCGTAATTGGTATAAAATACCGAGTTATTTCTACAACGGGCCGCCAAACTACCAGCCTATTTCAGACGGCCTCAGCATAAAACAAAGGAACAAAAATGCCTGAATACCGCTCCAAAACCTCTACCCACGGCCGCAATATGGCAGGTGCGCGCGCATTGTGGCGTGCGACCGGCGTCATGGAAACCGACTTCGGCAAACCGATTATCGCCATTGCCAACTCCTTCACCCAATTCGTCCCAGGCCATGTGCACCTGCACAATATGGGCCAACTGGTTGCCCGTGAAATCGAAAAAGCCGGCGGCATTGCCAAAGAATTCAACACCATCGCCATTGACGACGGTATCGCTATGGGTCACAGCGGTATGCTCTACTCCCTGCCCAGCCGCGACCTGATTGCCGACTCCATCGAATACATGGTCAACGCCCACTGCGCCGACGCGCTGGTGTGCATTTCCAACTGCGACAAAATCACCCCGGGCATGCTGATTGCCGCCATGCGCCTGAACATTCCGACCATCTTCGTTTCCGGCGGCCCGATGGAAGCCGGTAAAGTTATCGGTGTGGCCAATATTCAGCCCGAACGCCGTTTGGACTTGATCGATGCCATGATCGAATCGGCTAACGACAATATCAGCGACAGACAAGTCGAAGAAGTCGAGCAAAACGCCTGCCCGACCTGCGGCTCCTGCTCCGGCATGTTTACCGCCAATTCCATGAACTGTCTGACCGAAGCACTCGGCCTTTCCCTGCCGGGCAACGGTTCTTATCTGGCTACCCACGCAGGCCGCAAAGAATTGTTCCTCGAAGCCGGCCGCATGATTGTCGAAATCACCAAACGCTATTACGAGCAAGACGACGAAACCGTATTGCCGCGCAGTATTGCCACTAAAAAAGCGTTTGAAAACGCCATGACCATGGATATCGCCATGGGCGGCTCTACCAATACCATTTTGCACCTGTTGGCCGTTGCCAACGAAGCCGGCGTCGATTTCAAAATGGCCGACATCGACCGCCTGAGCCGCGTTGTACCTTGCATCTGCAAAACCGCGCCAAACAACCACGACTACTACATGGAAGACGTACACCGCGCAGGCGGCATTTTCGCCATCCTGAAAGAATTGGACAAAGCAGGCAAACTGCACACCGACGTGTACACCATCCACGCGCCGACGCTGAAAGACGCGATTGAAAAATGGGACGTGACCAACCCTGAAAACACCCACGCCATCGAGCGTTTCAAAGCCGCTCCCGGCGGCGTGCGCACCACTCAGGCGTTCTCGCAAAACCGTATGTGGAAAACCCTCGACCTCGACCGCGAAAAAGGCTGTATCCGCGATGTCGAACATGCCTACTCGCAAGACGGCGGCTTGGCAGTATTGTTTGGTAATATTGCCGAGCGCGGTTGTGTGGTAAAAACCGCAGGCGTGGACGAGAGCATCCTCAAATTTACCGGCCGCGCCCGTGTATTTGAAAGCCAAGAAGACGCAGTCGAAGGCATTTTGGGCAACCAAATCGTCGCCGGCGACATCGTCATCATCCGCTACGAAGGCCCTAAAGGCGGCCCGGGCATGCAAGAAATGCTCTACCCGACTTCTTACCTGAAATCCAAAGGTTTGGGCAAAGAATGCGCCCTGCTGACCGACGGCCGCTTCTCCGGCGGTACTTCCGGCCTGTCCATCGGCCACGCTTCGCCTGAAGCGGCAGAAGGCGGCGCCATTGGTTTGGTACACGAAGGCGACACCATCGAAATCGACATTCCAAACCGCAGCATCCACCTTGTCATTTCCGATGAAGAGCTTGCCGCGCGCCGTGCCGAAATGGAAGCACGCGGCAGCAAAGCGTGGAAACCGGAAAACCGCGACCGCTACGTCTCCGCAGCCCTGCGTGCCTACGGCGCAATGGCGACTTCCGCCGACAAAGGCGCAGTGCGCGACGTATCGCAAATCGAACGTTAATTAACCTGACTTTAAGGCCGTCTGAACGCTTCCAAGTATTTCAAGACGGCCTTCATTCAAACGGACAAATATGGACAAATTCATTTTAGCGATGATCGGCATGGCCATTGCCCTGTTGATTATTATTGGCGGCGGATTTATCGCTGTCGAATATTTCAAATCCCATCCTGAAACATTCCAAGTCAAGCCGCTATCAAAATAATCATTTAACGGCATGAGTTTCAAGGGGAAAGAGCCGTAGCTCAAGGCCGTCTGAACGCAGTACATATAATGAAACACATTCTTTACTGGCTGGGTGGTTTTGCCGTCACCCTCGGCATATTCCAATACTACGAAACCCATCGCTATTCCGAAGACCAGCTCATCTATGCCCAACCACCGCAAAATCGTTCTGCCGTTGCCGATTTTGACGCTTTGGCGTATTTAAACTTCCTCCGCGCCTCAGCCAATCTGCCCGCACTGGCGCACTCAGCCACACTCGAACGTGCCGCGCGCAATCATGCCCGCTATCTGCTGCAAAACCCTGACGACGGACATGACGAACACAATACACACAATCCCTTTTATACAGGCCCACGCCCATCAGACCGCACGCGCAAAGCCGGTTATGCCTATAAAGGCGTGCACGAAAACGTCAGCACCGGCCAGCATCCGCCAAACGAAAAAATCAACAGCCATCTACCTGCCCAACATCAGCTGGATAATCTGATGACGGCGATTTACCACCGTCTCTCCTTACTCGATCAAAATATCGACGAGGCCGGAGCCGCATTTGAATCGCAAGGCAAACAAATCACGTTGAGCATCAATCAGGGCGACAGCAGATTCAACAGCCTCTGCCAAAAAAACCGCCCCCTATCCGACCTCAGCCGCTCGTTTTATCAAGATGCCTGCCATGGCCACGCCATTGTTTATGCGGATGAAATCTCCAACCGCAAAACCCAGCCTTACATCACCTATCCGCAAGGCAATTTCGCCTCGCCGGTTTTCCACGGCGAACGTCCCGACCCTATGCCACATTATGAAATGACCGGCAATCCGGTCAGCATCGCGTTCTCAGAACAATCGCCCCCGGTCAAAATGCGTTCGTTCAAACTGTATCAGGACACAAAAGAAATCAGAGACGTCAAAATCTTAGATAAAGATAATGACCCAAACCGCCTCCTGACCGAACGCCAATTTGCGCTGTTTCCTTTACAGCCCTTGGAATACGACACCGACTACCGTGCCGTGTTCCAATACCGTCAAAACGGAAAAAACAGAACGGCCGAATGGACATTCAGCACGCAAAAACCCGATTATCCTTATTTCATCGTCAAAGGCGGCGAAACGCTGGCCATCGAATCCGGACAAAAATATTTTATCCATTGGCAGGATTTTTGGTGCTTGAAGCAATGCGAACGCTACAACTACCGCATGAACCGCGACACCCAACTCGACATCATCGAGCGGCAGGCCGGCGGCATCATTATCCGTGTCAACGGAAGCAAAGGCAGCAGCATCCGCTTAATGCCCGAAGGCGAAGACAGGCGCGCCATTACACTTTATTTATGGAAATAAAGCCGTTTTCAGACGGCATGAAGCACCAAAAAACTGATAAAATACCGCCTCACCACCCTACGGCAAGCTATCTAACATGACCAAACATCCGCAAACAGCAGCCAATACCCGCTATGCCTTTGCCAGCATTGCCGCCATGTTGGCCGCGTTTTTACTGTTCGTTGCCGTGATGTTGCTGCCTTTGGGGCTGACGGCGGACACGCAAGTGAGCCTGATACGGTTTTCACTCTACGCAATCGTGCTGTTTGCCGTACTTGGCGGTATTTTTTCTGTACGCGTTGCCTATTTGCGTAAAAAGAACGGAGCATGACATGACCCAAGCCGATAAAATTCCACAAGAAATCCGCCTCCAGCAAGAGCGGCGCGTACTGACTTTGGTCTATGCTGACGGTGCCAAGAGCCTTCCTGCCGAATACCTGCGCGTGTACTCGCCCAGCGCGGAAGTGCGCGGACACGGTCCAGGCCAAGATGTTTTGCAAACAGGCAAAGCCGAAGTCAGCATTACCGATTTAGACCCTGTCGGCCAATACGCATTGAAAATTACTTTTTCAGACGGCCACGACAGCGGCCTTTACGATTGGGACTATCTCTACCGACTGGCGCACAATCAAGACGCGCTTTGGCAAGACTATCTCGACCGCCTCGAAAAAGCCGGTGCGTCTAGAACGCCAAGTGCCGAAGATTTAAAACCCAAACACACGCATTCCTGCGGTAGCGGCGGTTGCGGCGGAAAGGCCGTCTGAAAAAAGGCGGACCGTAAGCTTGGATGACGGAAGGACCATTGACGGCAAAGCGTTCATCTTCCCGCCCAAAAAAGGACGGATGGTAGCCATCTTCGGCGATACCCAAGCCCGTCCGCAGGCAGTACGCACCGCGCAAAACGCAGACGTTTCGGTGCATGAAGCAACCTTTGCGGCAGGCGATTAAGAGACAGCGGAACGAATGTTCCATTCAAGCATATTCGATGCCGCCAAACTGGCTTTGCAAACCAATGTGCAACAACTTTACCTGACCCACATCAGCGCACGTTATACCGAAGAAGAACAATGCCTGATGCTGGAACAACAGGCACAAACTATATTTCCCGCGTCGAAAGTGGTTGGCGATTTCGACGTATTCGATATCTGAATCCGTATTATTTTAAGAAGGCAGACACTATGAGCGACCACAAAACCCATTTCGGCTTCACTACCGTTGACGAAGACGAAAAAGCAGGCAAAGTTGCCGAAGTCTTCCACTCCGTGGCAAAAAACTACGACATTATGAATGACATAATGTCCGGCGGTCTGCACCGCGTTTGGAAACATTTCACCATCAATACCGCCCGCCTGAAAAAAGGCGACAAAGTATTGGACATCGCCGGCGGTACAGGCGATTTGTCCCGAGGCTGGGCAAAACGTGTGGGCAAAGAAGGCGAAGTTTGGCTGACAGACATCAACTCCTCCATGCTGACCGTCGGCCGCGACCGCCTGCTCAACGAAGGCATGATTCTGCCCGTATCGTTGGCAGACGCTGAAAAATTGCCGTTCCCCGACAACTATTTCAATCTGGTTTCCGTCGCATTCGGCCTGCGCAACATGACGCACAAAGATGCCGCGCTGAAAGAAATGTACCGCGTATTGAAACCGGGCGGCACCCTGCTGGTATTGGAATTCTCCAAAGTGTACAAACCTTTGGAAGGCGTGTACGACCTCTACTCTTTCAAACTGTTGCCGATTATGGGCAAACTGATTGCCAAAGATGCCGACAGCTACCAATACCTCGCCGAGTCCATCCGTATGCACCCCGACCAAGAAACCTTGAAACAAATGATGCTGGATGCAGGCTTCGACAGCGTGGATTACCACAACATGAGCGCAGGCATCGTCGCCCTGCATAAAGGCGTGAAATTCTAAGGCTGTCTGAAGAAAACACAAAGGGCGTGATTGATAGACACGCCCTTTGTTTTTTCAAACCTTATCCAAGCCAGTCTGACACAAACCAAAGGCCGTCTGAACAGCCGTAAAACGAAATCAAGGATTTCGGTTACACCATTCAGACGGCCTTAATACGTTTAAATCAGCTTATGTCCCTGCTTTCACGCTTTGCCATTGGCGGACCATAAATTTCAACGCCGCCGGTTGAATAGGCACCATGATAAAGCTGTTTTTCAAATCCTCGTCAGTCGGGAAAATCGTATTGTCGTTTCTAAACTCTTCATCCATCAGCTCCTGAGCCGGTTTGCTGGACGGCGCATAAGTAACAAAATTGCCGTTTTTCGCCGCAACTTCAGGATCTAAGAAATCATTGATATACGCATGGGCATTGGCCACGTGTTTGGCATCTTTCGGAATCACAAACGAATCCACCCAAATTCCCACGCCTTCTTTCGGCATCATCACACGGATTTTTTCCTTGCCGCCCGCTTCTTCGGCACGACGTTTGGCAATGTTCAAATCGCCGCCAAAACCAATCGTTACGCACGTATCGCCGCGCGCCAAATCATCGATAAAACCGGACGAAGTAAAACGCTTGATGTACGGACGGTTTTTCTTCAAGACTTCCGTAGCCGCCTTGATATCCGCCGTTTCGCTGCTGTTTGGATTTTTACCCATATAGTTTAACACCATAGGATAAATTTCCGCTGCGCTGTCCAAATAGCTGATGCCGCATTGTTTGAGTTTGGACGTGTATTCGGGGTTAAACACCAAATCCCATTGATTGTCCGGCAGCTGATCCGTGCCCAAAGCCTTTTTCACACGCTCGGTATTGATGGCGAAAGTATTGGTACCCCAATAAAATGGCACCGCATATTCATGCCCCGGATCGACACCTTCCATCAGCTTCATCAACTGAGGATTCAAATTTTTATAGTTTGGAATCAGGGATTTGTCGATTTTCTGATACGCACCTGCCTTAATCTGCCTACCGACAAACGCATTGGAAGGACCCACGATGTCGTAACCCGACTTGCCGGTCAATACCTTGCTCTCCAGCGTTTCATCGCTGTCATATACATCATAAGTTACTGAGATACCGTGTTTTTTCTCAAACGCGGCAACCGTCTCGGGATCGACATATTCCGACCAGTTGTAAATGCTCAATACCTTTTGATTATCGGTTTGCGCCGCCTTGTCGGCAGAGTTTTTATCCGAGCCGCCGCAGCCAGCCAGTGCCAGCGCAGTCAGTACGATGAGGGGCAGATGTTTGGCCATTATCATTCCTTGCGTATCCGGTTGAAAAGAGAAAGGCATTATAAAGCAGGCAAGCCGGGGCGGATAGGCTTCATTGTTAAAAGATATCGACCCGCTTGAGGCCGTCTGAAAGACAGCTTGCCGCCAACTTAAAACCTTTCTGCCGATAGCTTGAAATATGGTTTTGCGGTAAGATAACGCCCATTCGTTTTTAATCTCAACGTGCCGTCCGGGCCGTCTGAAATCTTTGTACAAAATTTTATCGAGACATTATGAAAACCACCGAACTACGCCAAAAATTCCTGAAATTTTTCGAATCTAAAGGCCACACCATCGTCCGCTCCTCCTCGCTCGTGCCACACGACGACCCGACCCTGCTGTTTACCAACGCAGGTATGAACCAATTTAAAGACGTATTCCTCGGCTTTGACAAACGCCCCTACAACCGCGCCACTACCGCGCAAAAATGCGTACGCGCAGGCGGCAAACACAACGACTTGGAAAACGTCGGCTACACCGCCCGCCACCATACCTTCTTTGAAATGATGGGCAACTTCTCCTTCGGCGACTACTTCAAACGCGATGCCATCCACTTCGCTTGGGAATTCCTGACTTCCCCCGAATGGTTGAACATCCCTAAAGACAAACTGTTGGCAACCGTTTACGCAGAAGACGACGAAGCCTACAACATCTGGTTGAACGAAATCGGTATGCCTGCCGAACGCATCGTCCGCATCGGCGACAACAAAGGTGCGAAATACGCATCCGACAACTTCTGGCAAATGGGCGACACCGGCCCTTGCGGCCCTTGCTCCGAAATTTTCTACGACCACGGCGAAGAAATCTGGGGCGGCATTCCGGGCAGCCCTGAAGAAGACGGCGACCGCTGGATTGAAATTTGGAACTGCGTATTTATGCAGTTCAACCGCGACGAACAAGGCAATATGAATCCACTGCCTAAGCCTTCCGTCGATACCGGCATGGGCTTGGAGCGCATGGCCGCCGTCATGCAGCATGTTCACAGCAACTACGAAATCGACTTGTTCCAAGACCTGCTCAAAGCCGTTGCCCGCGAAACCGGCGCAGCTTTCAGCATGGAAGAACCCAGCCTGAAAGTCATCGCCGACCACATCCGATCCTGCTCCTTCCTGATTGCAGACGGTGTCTTGCCTTCCAACGAAGGCCGCGGCTACGTATTGCGCCGCATCATCCGCCGCGCCGTGCGCCACGGTTACAAACTAGGCCAGAAACAGGCGTTTTTCTACAAACTCGTGCCCGATTTGGTGAAAGAAATGGGCGCCGCGTATCCTGAGTTGAAAGAGAAACAGACACAGATTATGGAAGCCTTGCGCGCGGAAGAAAGCCGCTTCGGCGAAACGCTGGAAAAAGGCATGGGCTTGTTCAACCAAGTGCTCAACGGCATGAAATTCCTGAAACTGGAAAGCTTGTTGCCGCAAGACGGTGTAGGCAAACCTCTGACATTGAAAACCGCAGATGGTGTGGAATTTACCGCCGCTTCCCGTGTTGCTCCGAGCAAAAAGCAAATCGTTATCCGTCCTCGAGTTTCAGGCAGCCTGAACGAAGGCATGTATATCGATTTGCAGGCTGCTTTGGAAACCGCCCATATTCCCGACGCGAAAAAACCGTTTGCCGAAGCCTTGAATACCTACTTGATGGACAACATCGCCAACAGCAAACTCGTTATCGGCGGCGAACACATCTTCAAACTCTACGACACCTACGGTTTCCCCTACGACCTAACCGCCGACATGGCGCGCGAACTGGGCATCGAACTGGACGAAGCAGGCTTCGAGCGTGAGATGGAAGCCCAACGCACACGCGCACGCGCCGCACAAAGCTTCAAAGCCAACGCTCAACTGCCTTACGAAGGTCAGGACACCGAGTTTAAAGGTTATAGCGAACGCCAAACCGAATCCAAAGTCCTCGCCCTCTACAAAAACGGCGAGCAAGTCAACGAATTGAACGAAGGCGACGAAGGTGCCGTCGTTATCGACTTTACCCCGTTCTATGCAGAATCCGGCGGCCAAGTCGGCGACGTCGGCTATATCTTCGCAGGCGAAAACCGCTTTGAAGTACGCGATACCCAAAAAATCAAAGCGGCCGTATTCGGCCAATTCGGCGTACAGACTTCAGGCCGTCTGAAAGTCGGCGACAGCGTTACCGCCAAAGTGGATGACGAAATCCGCAATGCCAATATGCGCAACCACAGCGCGACCCACTTGATGCACAAAGCCCTGCGCGACGTATTGGGCGAACACGTTGAACAAAAAGGCTCTTTGGTTACCGCCGAATCCACCCGTTTCGACATTTCCCATCCTCAAGCGGTCACTGCCGAAGAAATCGCCGAAGTAGAACGCCGCGTCAACGAAGCCATTTTGGCCAACGTTGCCGTCAACGCAGCCATTATGAGCATGGAAGATGCCCAAAAAACCGGCGCGATGATGCTCTTCGGCGAAAAATACGGCGACGAAGTACGCGTACTGCAAATGGGCGGTTTCTCTACCGAATTGTGCGGCGGTACACACGTTTCACGCACCGGCGACATCGGCCTCTTCAAAATCATCAGCGAAGGCGGCATCGCCGCAGGCATCCGCCGCGTAGAAGCCATCACCGGCCTTGCCGCGCTGGCATGGGC
>ERZ1699231.212-NODE-212-length-17671-cov-2.338235_pt1 | contig 17671 bp, 16 predicted proteins | sample MGYA00581551_ERZ1699231 | MGnify/ENA primary metagenome ERZ1699231 (study PRJEB42319, sample SAMD00040326) | human oral metagenome | material: saliva | host: Homo sapiens | study: EMG produced TPA metagenomics assembly of PRJDB4115 data set (Metgenomic analysis of... | reverse complement strand
TTTCTGCGGCGACTTTACGAAGGACGGAGCAAAAACCTAGTTCTCTAACCCCTTCCCCATCACATAAAAGCATATGAGTAAAGATCAGCTGCAGCTTGTGATGGGACTAGTTAATAGCAGACGCTCAAATAATAAAAAGAGGTCCCTATGCAGCGACTTTGCGAAGAACGGAGCAAAGAGGGACCTCTTTTTATTATTTATTGAGTTGTCGCAATCTAACGGGGCCCCATCACAAGCGGAAAAGGAAATTTACTCAAATGCTTTTATAAGTTCCATGTATTCCGCTTTGTGTGTCATTCTCCATGTACCAAAGTCTGGTTCTGGGGATTGGTTCAAAATGTTTGCCAAGGCTTCCAAGAATTCGGGAATTTTTGTGGCTACGATATTGCCTGCCATTTTACCGAAGTTTTCGGAGCCCATGTGTTCTGAGCCACCGTCTACGAGGATGAATGCTACTGTAGGTTTCTTGTCTACTAGTTTTACAGCGCCATGGAAACCAATTTCACCGATTTGGTGTGTACCACAGGAGTGTGGACAGCCGGAGATGTGTAAACGAGGTAGTTTACTTGTGTCTACACCTTTTTCTTCAAGGTGTTCGAAGATGTCTTTCAAAAGACCATTGGAGTCTTGCATACCAATTTGGCATACTGTAGAGCCTACACAGGACACGGAGCGACGGAAGTCATTTTCTGCACTGTCATCTGTTAATTCTGCAATTTTACGAGCCTCATCAGCAGTGAGGTTGATGAAGAACAATGCTTGGTCTGGCGCAATACGCGCTTCTACTTGATCAAGTGTTACAGCATAATCAAGAGCAGCCAATAGGTGTTCTACATTCGCATCGCCACCTGCCGGATGGTATTCAACGTAGTATAAACCTTCTTGTTTTTGACGGTGAATACGATCATTTTCCACCGAATTGTCACGCTTACCCGTTTTTGTAATTTCATACGCATAGTCAGCTGGATTAATCGTTAATTGTTCAACTTCTTTCACCATTGCCAATGTTTCTTCATAGGTCTTGATGAAAGCTTCAGCCCCGCCCATTTCAGCAGGCATGTAACGGGTACGAGCCTTACCGCGGTTTTTGAAATTGCCATGGTTAGCAAAGACCATAAGCATAGCTTTCACATGGTACAATACATCCTCAGGTTGCACATCATGTGCCACAGGAATACCAATGCGAGGATTTGGACCAATACCACCACAAGCGTATACATCAAAGGTATTATGTTTCGTTAAATTGAAACCAAGGTCCTTGAATGTAGCATGTGGCGTACTATCAAAGCCATTATCGATGCCCATTTTAAATTTGCGAGGAATTTTGATGTATAACATTTGCTCTAGAAGGAACTCGCTAATAGCCGTTGCATATGGCGTAATATCTAAGGTTTCACGAGGATCAATACCCCGTAAAATACTCGCCACTACATTTGGATTGTCCCCACCAGCACCGCGGTTATAGATACCGTGATCATAGCATTCTTTATAGAGATTTAAAATTGTATCACCATCGAGGCCATGCATTTGCAAGCATTGGCCGGTAGTAAAATGTACGTGTTGTAAGTTATATTTACGGATAGAGTCAGCTAAGAACTGCATGTGCTGACGCGTCATGCGTCCCCCATTGAAGCGCCAACGGCTCATACCAGAGTTAGCACCGCGCTCGGCGTAACTACCATAGGCCCCAGATTGACCTTTATAATCCGCAATAGACATTTCTTTCTTATAGAATTTATGCGTCATATCTTCAAACTTTGGATAGTCTGCAATTAATCGATCTTTCAATTCTTGTGTAATCATACTATTACCCTCTTGGCTTATATCTATTAAGCATAATACAAAACTTTGTATTGGTTAGTATACCATACACGCATACGTATGTTAGTAGCCAAGCTCACAATTTTAATATCAATTACAAATAACATGCTTTACACTCTGTAATAATAATCACTTTTAATTAGAACAATAGAAAATCCTAATCGTACAAAAAAAGAACAGCCCAAAGGCTGTTCTTTCATTATTATTAAATTCTACTATGTAGGAATAATCCTAAGTCTGCCTATTAAACTCGACCTTCATTAGGATTGTTATAGGCATCTTTATCGATGGTACCCATAATCTTATCTACTACGAGAGCATTTGTTAAGGAACCAGATACGTTCAAGCATGTACGGCCCATATCGATCAATGGATCGATTGCAAGAATTGGGCTGATGGATGTGAAGTACGCACCAAGGCCTGTACCACTAAGGGATACGGATGCAGCCATTGTAGCTGTACCAGGAACACCAGCAATACCAACGGAACCGATAGCGATAACGATAACACTCATGATGTACATAGTCAAATCGAACGGAATATTTGCTACATTAGAGATATATACAACGACAAGTGCTGGGAATACGCCGGCACAACCTTGCATGCCCGCAGTAGTACCAAAGGATGCTACTGTATTAGCTGTTGTAGCATTTACGCCAAGACGTTTTGTCAATGTTTCAACAGTCAATGGCAATACGCCCATAGAGGAACGGGATGTGAAAGCTAACAAGAGCGGAGCTTTTGCTTTTTTGAAGTATGTAATCGGATTGTAACCAAAGCTAGCAATTAAGATAGCTTGAACAACGAACATAATCAAAAGACCAACGTAAAGCAATACTACGAAAAGTCCCATATCGAGGATGGCTTGCAAGCCACGTGTCGCCAATGTAGATGCCAATAAAGCAACTACGCCGTATGGCATAAGGCCAATAATGAAATCGGCAACCCAGGAAATCAATTGATGAAGCTCATCAAATAACTTTGTAAAGATTTCCATGTTATTGGTGCCCGTTTGTTTTAAGAGACGGGCTACGCTGCCCAAGATGATGGCAAATACTACGATGCCAATAACATTTGTTTCTGCAGCAGCTTGAATAGGATTGCTAGGAATCAAAGCACGGAATGTATCAACCATTGGTTTGATTTCACGAATCTTTTTACCAGATTCAACAATATCGAAACCTTGACCTAAACCAAACGCATTACCCAAGATAAGACCAACGATAGCAGCAACTGCTACCATGCCAAGGTTAGTAGATACCATGGCCACCACTAACTTTTTAAGGTTAGCACCCGCCTCCATATGCAAGATAACATGGATGATAGAAATAAATACAATAGGAATAACAAGCATACGGATCAAATCAATGAAGCCGCCCCCTACTAGAGAGAACCACTTAGTACTTTCCTTGATGTAAACCACTTTAGATGGATCATCTGGGAAGCCTGCAATGATTTGAACTGCAATACCGAGTACGGCACCAACAATAGTACCAATAATAACGAGATTACCAAAGGATGTGCCCTTGCGTTGCAATACATAAATACCGATTAACGCGAGCACAAATACTGCGATAATAGCGATACTTATTGGATTACTTAACATGAGGTAATCTGTAAAGAATGGAATATTCATAATACACCTCTTTAATTCATATCACAATAATAGGTTATGAATTAAGTATAGCATATATCGAAAATTTTACAAGTAAAATAATTCGAATTTTATAAGTTTATCTATGCAGAATCTGCAAGCCCCATAAACACCTTAATCTACATGGATGTACATATGGCTCTATAATTTCATGATTACTATACATCATAATAGAAAGCTAGGTATATAAAAAGGTGACCTTCGTAAGGAAGATCACCTTTAAAATTATTCAGTTATAGCTATACCTACCTAACGTATTAGCGATTAACCAAAACGTAAGTTACTTGGATAGGACCATGAGCACCATCTACAGTAACCAACTCAATATCAGCTGTACGGGATGGACCAGAAATCAAGCAGATATTTGTAGGGAATTTGGATGGATCGTTGTGATAACGTTCAGCCAAATGTTCCATTGTTTGTGTCATGCGTGGGTTGATTGTATCAGTGTACAATACAGCAATGTGAGTTGTAGGCAACAAGCTGATAGCACGACCAGATTCTTCGCCAGATGCTTGTACTACAGTAGCTGTTTCAGCAATACCGCAGTATGGGAATGTAATACCAATATCTGCATTTGCAGTATTAGAAATACATTCTTCACGGCCTTTAGCTGGGTCCCATTGGAAGTATGTACGAGTGCCGCCATTATTAGCTGCATCTTGTTCGAATAATTCTTTTAATTTATATTCGTCTACTTCAGGAGTGCTTGGGAATACAATCTTACCATTGCCCCAATCTTCGATAGCTGCCAAAATTGTTTCACCTAATTTATCAGGTGTAGTTTCAACGAATTTTGTACCAACACGTTGACATTGTTCCTTAAACATTGTCAAAATTTGATCTTTATTCAAATCTTTGAACATAGTTTCTTGAGGACCATGGCTGTAATCAAAATCCTCTACATAGGCAGGGCACATTTCTTGATCACGGCCTAATGCACGAGATAAACGTGCAATAAATTGTTTACGTTTAGCTTCATCCATTATTTTTTCTCCTTCTTCTTGTTCTTTTCATGTTCAGCATATAAGTCACGGAATTTCTTGAACTTCAATGTACCCATTTCTTTAGATTTAGTCCAGCCGTTCATAACTGGAATAGCTTGAGTCCATGTAGGCATATTGCCTTCTTTGTTACTGATCAAGTTCATACCGATAGCACCAGCTTTTGTACCAAGGTCGAATAATGTGGAGTTACCAAACATCTTAGCCGCTGCAGTGAAGATTGCTTCTTCTGCTTTCGGACGAGTTTTTTCGATGTCAGCCATAATATGACGGTGTTCCATCAATAATTCATGCAATGGAATAGCTACTGGACAGTTTTCTGTACATGCACCGCACAATGTAGAAGCATATGGAAGATCGCCTGCTACGTCGTAACCTTTGAACAATGGAGTCAATACAGCACCCATTGGACCTGGATATACGGAGCCATAACCGTGACCAGAAATGTGACGGTATACAGGACAGATATTCATACATGCACCACAACGGATACAACGTAACATTTCTTGGAATGTACCACCTAAGATACCGGAACGACCGTTATCGATAATGATGATGTGAGTTTCTTCAGGACCATCAGCTTCGCCAGCACGACCAGGACCAGTCATCATGGAGAAGTAGTTGGAAATTTTAGCACCTACTGCAGAGCGGTTCAACATTTCCATCATTACGTCAAGAGCTTTGAAGTCAGGAACGATACGTTCTGTACCTAAGAAGATTACTTGAGTCTTAGGAATGGAACTAGCCATACGACCGTTACCTTCGTTGGAAACGATTGTGCAAGTACCAGATGCAGCAACTGCAAAGTTACAACCATTAACGCCTACGTCAGCTTTCAAGAAGCGTTCACGTACATAACCACGTACGAAGTGAGTCATTTCAGTAGGGTTTTCTGTACCTGTATAGCCTAATTTTTCAGCAAAGATTTCGCGGATTTTATTACGTTCAAAGTGAAGGCCTGGTACTACGATGTGAGATGGTGGGCTCACTGCAGTTTGCAAAATGAATTCCGCCAAGTCAGTTTCGTTTACTTCAATACCAGCTTCTTCAAGAACTTCGTTCAAACCAATTTCTTCAGTTAAGATAGTTTTGGATTTAACGATCATTTTAGCTTCGCGTTCACGAAGGATATCCAAAGCGATTTGAGTTGCTTCTTTATCGTCGAATGCAAAGTGAACTTTAGAACCAGCTTTTTCAGCGTTTTCAACGAATTGGTTTACATAGTAATCCAAATTGTTAAGAACGTGATCACGAAGTTTAGCTGCTTCTGCGCGGAAATCTAACCATTCAGGAACGTCCGCAACTACTGTATTACGTTTATCATAAAACACGTCTTGTGCTTTTTTAATAGCTGCAACTTTGAAATCATCAGCCAAACATTCTTTTATACGTGTTTTATAGGGGCGATTGTCATATATAAGTGCCATGTCGTCTCCTCCTTAACGGCAGTTCAAGATTTCAGCAATATGCATTACTTTGATACGGCGATCGATTACGCCTTCTTTATGAAGACGATCAAGCATACCAGCGATGTTCATCAAGCACGCTTGGTCAGAACCGGAAATAACGTTAGCACCTGTGCTAGCGATTTCCAATGCTTTTTCGCGTGTCATAACTTCACTGATTTCAGGGTTTTTAACGGAGAAAGTACCGCCGAAACCGCAACAACGATCTGCGCGTGGTAATTCAATCAATTGAATGTCTTTTACATTGCTAAGGAGTTTGAAAGGTGGTTCTTTTACTCCCATCAAGCGAGTTACGTGGCAAGAAGTATGGTATGTAACGGATTCGTTAAAGCGTGCGCCAACGTCCTCTACACCCAATACATCAGTAATGAATTCAGTGAATTCATAAATTTTGCCGCTTAATTTTTCTGCGCGAGCCAACCACTCAGGTTGATCTTTCAAGAAATGATGATATTCATCACGGATTGCAAATGCGCAAGAGCCGGACATGCTGACTACATATTCAGCGTTTTCGAAGCATTCGATTGTATTCTTAATTGCATCCATAGCTGCTTCGTTGTAACCAGAGTTAGTGAACATTTGGCCACAACATACTTGTTTCTTAGGCACTACGAGCTCGCAGCCTAATCTTTCAAGTACTTCTACACCAGCCATGCCTACATGTGGGTAGAACATGTCAATCAAACACTGTTGGAAAAGATGAATTTTCATATTATCGTCCTCGTCTTTTCTAGTACTTAACCTAATAAAAAATTTTGATATGTATGTGTTATGGCAAGAATTCTAGTGAAAGTTTTTCAATAATTTTCTGCCCGAAACATTACTTATGCTTTCAAATAAATATTCAAAAGCTTTATCGATATAATTATAAATTAATCATATAGAAAATGTCCAAAGAATTGCTATATTAGTATGTACCCTTTTATTTCTTATATCGTTATGACTTTTTGTAATAATAAACATTGTATTTTATCACATATCCCTACTTATTTATAAATTATTCTCGTAAAAGCCCCTTAAACTCTAGATTTTGGGAATGTTTATCATTTTGTATTTTTCAATGGTTCTCATATCGTTATTTAACTATAATTCATTGAATATTTATATAAATAGGCTTTGAATTTCAAATTCATGTAATTTTTATCCTTATATATTACATTTTCTTATAGTAGTGTATAAATTTAAAAAGTGTTATAATTTATTTTATATAAGTATAGTTTGAAAGGAGCCTTTTCAATGAAACTAAATAAATTATCTTTATCCTTGGCAATTACATTGGCCCTCGGTTCCACATTCGGCATGGCTCACGCCGAAACAACTGCGGCGCACACAAAAGCCGAAGTATCTAATGTTGCTACAAAAACTGATACTGCAGTTAAAACTGATGTTAAACGTGTAAATGCATCTGTAAAAAATGACGCTAAACGAGTTGATACTTCCGTAAAAAACGATGCTAAACGCGTTGATACATCTGTAAAAAATGATGTTAAAGAAGATGCTGCTAAAGTAGAAGGTAAAAAAGCTGTAAAAGCTAAAGAAAACTTACCTGCTGGTGTATATCCTGACACTAAAGACAACTGGGCTCGCGATGCTATCCAAGCAATGACACAAGCTGGTTACCTTTCTGGTTACGCAGATAACACATTCAAACCTAGCGCTCAAATCACTCGTGAACAAGCAGCTGCTATTTACGGTAAAGTATTACAACATAACTTAAATGAACAAGAATTAGCTGATATCGTAACAAAAGAATCTTCTACATCCTACTCTGACGTAGAAGCAGATCGTTGGTCCAGCTCTGCTATCAAATTGGTAAGCGCTGCAGGCGTAATGGAAGGCACATCTAAAACAGCTTTCACACCTAGCAAAACTATGGACCGCGAACAATTCGTAGCATCCGCAGCAAGCTTGGCTAAGAAATTAAACCTTTCTACACCTGTAAAAACAGAAAAGGTTACTTTCAAAGACGAAGCTAGCATTTCCTCTACTTACTTGGCAGATATTCAATACATGGCACAACGTGGCATTGTAGCATCTGGAGCAACAGAAAACTTTAACCCTAAACAACCTGTAACAAGAGCACAAGCGGCAACAATCTTGAACCGCATGCTTAATGATGCTGGCCTTGCAACACCAAAACATACTACAACTGAAGCTAAAACTGAAACAGCTGTAAAAGAAGATGTAAAAAAAGCTGATACAGCAGCAGAAAAAGATGCATCCAAAGTAAGCAAAGATGCTAAAAAAGATGTAGCTAAAGCTGACAAAGCCGTAAAAGCTGATGCAAAAAAAGTTGAAAAAGACGTAAAAGGCAATAAAAATGCTGCAGTAGCTCAAAAAACTGAACCTACTCGCACAGTTCGCCCTGTTCGTCGCAGTACTTTAAAAGCACTTGATCAAAAACAACAAGCTGCTTTAGAAGATAAAGTATTCAATGAATTGAATAAAACATATAAAACAGAAGATGCATTCCAAGATTACGGTGTAATGTACTGGCGCGATAATCAATTGCACGTAGCATTGAAAACAGATAGCGATATCTCCACAGTAAAAGCTAACCTTGCTGCACGTGGTGATTCTACTGTAAATAACTATGTTGTAGTTGAACCATCCCAATACAGCCAAACAGAATATGATGCAATCGATGCGAACTTCCGCAACTACTACAACAAAAACGAAAAAGCTGGTACAATCCTAGCTACATTCCCTGATGTAGAAAACAACCAACTTTATGCTGTTGTAACAACTGCATCTAAAGAAACTCAACAAGGAATGTCTAAATTATTCGGTTCCAAAGTAAAAATGACAGTTAAACGCTAATAGGCGTTCACTCAACTAGCCAAGGCAGCGTATACGTTTAGTATTACGCTGCTTTGTTTATATCACTATGCATGCCTTATTATTCGCTATATAATGGATATAGATTTTATTGTTGGTGAAAGTTTATATTCTTCGGCTATAGAACGTTAGCCATTTACCATAATTAGGAAGGATTTTTATGTACAAGAATACCCCTTATGTATTACGTGCCCTTGTTTTAGGCACACTATTAGCTACAACAGGCCTTAGTTTTGTTTCTGCTAATACTACAACTCATACTCCTGCAGTAGCCTCCACAAAAGCTGAAGCGTCTACAGTAGGCAATACAAAAGCAGTTACACCAAAAACAGATGTTTCTAACGTAGAAGCAACTAAAGTAGAGTCTCCTAAATTTGATGCTGCTAAAGCTGCCACACCTATGGTTGTAAATACATCTATCGGTACGCCTCAAGATATTCAAAAAATCCGTGCCCACATCTTCTCTGATGTACCTAGCGATTTCTGGGCTGCCAACTCTATCAGTACTGTAACAAAAGCAAATCTTATGAAAGGTTATTCTGACGGTACATTCCGACCTAACCAACCTATGACTCGTGAAGAAGTAGCTGCTCTCTTCAACAACATCACAGATGATGGTACAGCAGCCTTCTTATCTAGCAAATTTAAAGATATTACATCTGATCGTTGGTCCGCTCTTGCTATCGAATCTGTAGCGCGCAAAAATATCATCAGCGGTTATGGCGATAACACATATAAACCTGAAAAATATATGTCTCGCCAAGAATTTGCTGTAGTAGCAGACAACTACATTCACTACTTAGGATACACAACAGAGGATCCAACAGCACTTGATAGTATTGCTTATGGAGACCAAAAATTCGTAGCTCCTTGGGCTCAAGACGCAGTTCGTGAACTTGCATACCTTGGTTTCACAAACTACGCTCCTGGCACATTGTTCAACCCTGAAAAATATGTAACTCGTGCTGAAGCAGCTGAGATTGCATACCGCATGACACAAACAGAGCAAGCACTTGCCTTCCACAATACATTGTTCAAACAACAAGTAGAAAGCAAAACAGCTACTATTATCGACAAAACATTAGGCTATGGTAATGACTTCACTAAATTCCGTCAAGACGGTGCCCTCTTCTGGGATGGTGGAAAATTACATGCTTCTTTAACAGATAAGAAAAAAGCTGATGCTGTGGCGCATGCAATTTCTGAAACTCAAGATCCACAACTTGAAAGTGCTCTTGTAGTATCTCAAGGTAAATTAAATCAAGCGCAACTTGAAGATTATCAATCCGATGCTCTTGATTTATACAAAGCTAAAGAGCCAAAAGGTAATATCATTTCCATCCGTCCTAATGACGATACAAGCGCTCTTATCATCACAGCAGACTCCGTTCAAAAGGACACTGTGAAAGCTTTCAAAAAGAAATTCAAAAACAATGTAGTCGTAGAATTACCACATCCGGAGACAGTAAAAGCGGATGCAGCAATCCAATTCCCATTGCCTCCACGCGTAAACTACTACGATACAACAAATAAATAATTAAATAAACTCAATAATAAAAAGCCGTGTTCTTACACGGCTTTTTGTTGTATCCCCATCAAAATGTATGATAAGACTACTATTAAATCTATAATGCAAAAAAAGAACCGCCCCCAAAGGAGCGGTTCTTTCACAATTAAACAGCTGTTACTATACACACATAATCGAATTCACACAGTTCGATTATTTTTTTGTTACATCATTTTGGCGGTCACGTAGATTACCAACTGGTACATATACGGTACCTGCACTGTGGATTGTATCCACGTCTTGTTGCAATACCATTACAACAGAATAGTCATCAGTTGTGTAGAATTCAGTAGGCATTTTGTCGATGTTTACTTCGCCGCCCAATTGATTCTTCACATCTTGATTATTCTCAATAGCATTCACTAATTCTTTTTTGTTAAGACCACCAAGGTCATACAAGGATAATTGACGACCTGTTGTAGTGTTGAATGTGAAGCCTTTTACATAGTTGACGCCATTAGCATCACGATCACGCATTGTGTACGTATGAATCAATACACTGAAGATACCATTTTTGTCTGTTTTAACATCGTAGTACATAACTACATTTGTTTTATCAGATTCTTTGGTATTCATTTTTTCTACGTCGTTTTGTACTTTAGCAACGTATTTTTTGATAGTATTATTGATTGCTTTTTCTACAATTGGGCTAACAGATTTAACTGTTGGGAACACTAGATCAAGATGATCTGTTGTGGATTCCACTGGAGATACAGCCACCTCTTTGCGGTCCATATAGCGGTCCGCATTTGGTGCTACTACTTCAACTGCATCGCGATCAACCTTAGATGCTACAGAGCGCAACGCACGGTTTTGCTCTGGTGTAGCAGTACTAGAGATACGGTATGTTAAATCGTTGCGATTTACTTTATTCGTATCAGCTTGAACTGTTTGCACTGTTGCAGTGTCTTTAGTTACAGGAATTTCGCTTGCTGCGAAGGATACTACTGGCAATGCAGCAGCCATCATGATGAGTACAGACTGTTTTAATTTCATTGTTTACCTCTTATTGTTGTTCTTGCTCAGCTTTCATTGCTAAAGCTTCTTCTTTATTGAATTTGTGAGTTACAACACGACGAACAAGGTAGAGACCAGAGAATGCAAATGCAAGCAATCCTAACCATTGTGCTGTGCTTTCAAAATCAGGACCTACTAATTCAAGTGGAGATTCACCGCCACCAGTTGTAACAGACAATACAATAATAACAGCTATGATTACACCAATCAAGCTTTCACCAACAATCAAACCAGAAGCGAAGAGAACGCCACGGCGGTTAGATTGTTCAACATCGTACTCAGCGAGTTCGCCAGCACGCATTTTAGCACGAGCTACTAGGTAACGGCCTACGAAGTAGCTAATGAAAGAACCTATGATGAGAGGCACTTCCAATGTTGGTGGTAAGTAGATACCCATACCAACTGCCAATGGAGGCAATGTTAAGGAAGCTGTTGTGCTCTTAAGAATCAAGTTAACGATAATTGCTACTACGCCAACACCAACGCCAATCAAGATATAATCCCATTCCATGCTGGAGTTGAAGATACCTTGAGCGATTGTAGTCATCAAAGTTGCTTGAGGAGCGGATAATGCAGCATTAGGATCCATTTCAGCACGTGGTAACGCACCTGTGAAGCCGTATGCTTGGTAAAGCAAGTTAAGAACTGGAGCAATTGCAACTGCACCGGCTACGGAACCAAGTAACAACGCAATTTGTTGACGCCAAGGTGTTGCACCAACGAGTTGACCAGTTTTCAAGTCTTGCAAGTTATCGTTAGAAATAGATGCAATCGCAATAACTACGGATGTCATAAAGATAGCCATAGCTGTAGCGAATTGTACGCCTGCTTCTGTAGCGAACAAGTTATTTTCAGAAGCGATGAAGTACACCACTAGGGAAGAAATAATAGTCGCCAAGATACCAATACCAGAGATTGGAGATGCAGATGTACCGATAAGACCTGCCATGTAACCACAAGCTGCTGCTACGAAGAAGCCGATTAATAAAGCTACTAAGATGCCTACTACAACAAGAGTCCACATTAAACCAGCACTAATAGGTACTGCAGAAACGAATTCCCAGAATGTGAATACTAAACCAATAAGAATAACTGCGAACACGCCTAAAACGGATTTTGTACTCATATCTGTATCCATACGATGCAATTCGCGTTCACTAGAACTGCTGTTCATGGATTTAACAGAAATTTTCATACCTTCGATGATAGGTTTGATCAATGTAATCAAAGTCCAAATCGCTGCGATACCGATAGCACCAGCACCGATGAAACGAACTTTAGATTTCCAAACAGCCATTGCAAACTTAGCAGTAGCACCGCCATCTGGAGCAAAGATATTAGTGAAATAAGGTACGAAGCCAGCCCAAGCGATGAGTACACCAACTAGGATAGCGATACCAGAAGCAATACCGATAAGGTAACCAGCACCTAACAACGCTGTAGAGAAGCCCAATGGAATTTGAGTAATACCTTTGCTACCTACAGGAAGCCAGAAGCTCATGCTGTCCCCAAGAACTTTGAAGCCGTTCGCACAAAGACTGATAAGACCAGCTACCAAACCACCGGATACGATATCGCCCATACCGGAGCTAGATTGAGGGCCTTGGCCACCATTGTGAGAACCAACCTTCAAGATTTCTGCTGCTGCACGGCCTTCTGGATATGGTAGATCACTATTTACTACCATGGCACGACGCAATGGAATGGTGAATAACACACCGAGGGAACCACCGCATGCGCAAATCAAGAATGTTTGCCAGAATGGGAACCCTTGCCAATAACCAAGCATTAAAAGACCTGGCAAGATAAAAATAATTGCAGATAAGGTACCAGCTGCAGATGCTTGCGTTTGTACCATGTTGTTTTCAAGAACGTTAGAATCCTTGAAGAAACGTAAAATTGCCATTGAAATAATGGCTGCCGGAATGGATGACGAGAATGTCAAACCAACCTTCAAACCGAGATATACGTTAGATGCTGTAAAAATTACAGTAATCAATGCACCAAGTAGCATCCCACGTAGTGTCAGTTCCGGCAGATGAAGGTCATGGCTCATAAAGTCATGTTTCATAAGTACTTACCTCCTCTGTGAAACTAGAGCTTAAAACAATATAATAAGCTACTTCCATTTTATCGTGTTAAAGCGATGATTTCAATATATATGCGATATTTATAATGTATACATATAAAAGATTATAAAGTTTAGGTCCTCCAAGAAATACCTTGAAAGGTCTATTCTATACTCTAAATACTTTACTAAGCGTGGTAGCCCTACAAAAGCCTCCAAAGCCATTTACCCCGCTACGCGGGGCCGCTAAGTCGTTTTTGGACTATCGCCTTTCCCCTCTCAAATCAACCTTATATGAAATATGTATACAAATTAATATAAATCATCGCATATATATTGGGAGAGGGGAAAAGGTGTATATGCACAAATCACATATACAGCTCTCTTCTATATGAAAATAGAAATCATTATCTTTTATCCTGTACAAATATACAGGATTTTATATAATTAAAGTACCGATGATAAGGTCGGCATGTCTTTTAAGGAGGTTGTAAACATTATGGAAACAAGAACTGAATATGATTCAATGGGCCCAGTCGAAGTCGACGCTAGACGAATTTACGGACCTCAAACGCAACGCTCGTTCAATAACTTTAAGATCGGTGACCACCGCATCCCTATTGAACAAATCAAAGCGCTTGCGCTTGTCAAAAAAGCATGTGCTTTAACTAATGCTAAGTGTGGCGCAGTAACTGAGGAAAAAGCGAAGCTCATCGCTCAAGTAGTAGATGAGATTGTAGACGGCAAATGGGATGATGAGTTCCCGTTAACGGTATTCCAAACAGGTTCTGGCACACAGACTAATATGAATGTGAACGAAGTAATCGCTCACCGGGCTAAACAGTTAGATGAAAGCAACCCGCTCCATCCTAACGACGATGTAAACCGCGGCCAAAGTACAAACGATACATTCCCTACAGCAATGCATATCTGTGGATACTTTGAAATTACAAAACGCGTCATTCCTGCATTGGACGGCCTTATCGCATCTTTCGAGAAATTGCAAGAAAAGGGGAAAGGCTTACAAAAAGTTGGTCGTACTCACCTACAAGATGCGACTTTCATCATGGTGGACCAAGAAATCAGTGCCTTTGTGGACGGCTTAAAAACTGCTAAAACTATGCTCGTTCAAAACGCTGACTACCTACTCGACGTAGCCCTTGGCGGTACTGCGGTTGGTACAGGTGTAAACACGCCTAAAGGCTATCTAGACGTTATGGAAACTGTATTGCCAGAGGTAACAGGTGCTCCATTCCGCGTGAAGAATAACAAATTCCAAGGGCTCGCTCTTAAAGATGCGTTCATGATGGCTCACGGTGCACTTAACACATTGGCGACTACCCTATTCAAAATCGCTAACGACGTGCGTTTCTTAGGCTCTGGCCCTCGCTGTGGCTATGGCGAATGGCATCTACCTGAAAACGAACCGGGCTCCTCCATCATGCCAGGCAAGGTAAATCCTACACAATGTGAAGCCTTGACCATGGTATGCGCCCAAGTATTCGGTCACAATACGACTATGACACTCTGTGCAGGCAGCGGTGCGTTCCAATTGAACGTGTACATGCCTATCATGATCTATGACTTTGTTGAAAGCTGTCGCCTCCTCGCAGATGCAATGAATTCTTTCACAACACACTGCATCGACGGTGTAGAATTCGTACCTGAAAAACTCAACTTCTTTGTAGAACAATCCCTTATGATCGCTACATCCTTAACACCATACATCGGCTACGATAAGAGTGCTAAGGTTGTAAAAGAAGCGTACAAACGCGGTTGCTCTATTAAAGAAATCATCTTGGAAGAAAAACTCATGACCGAAGACGAATTTGCTGAAGCAGTTCGCATGAAATAAAATCTCTCTCATCTTTATGACATATCTGTAACATCCTCTCATACCTCAAATGAACGGAAAAGCCCCGATACGTTTTCATATCGGGGCTTTCTATCTTTAATCTTATATTAGCTTATTAACTTTTAACAAAATTAGCGCAGACATTATGTAAGCAAACATAAAAAGAACTACATACATCTGTTTTTTTCTAGCCCATTCATAATAGCTACTACGAGGTGGCTGTTTTAATAATACTGCTGCCACAAAAATAGGCAGCAAGAACCAAGCCATAACAATTGGTATGGCTATGTAATCTAAGAAATAAAACATGCTAAACAGCATAAACGGGTATGTAATAATTGCCGACCAGGAAAAAACTTTCATAAAACCATAATCAGAATTAGCAATTAAAGATACTAATAATGGTGAAAGCTTTTTCCTTAATAAGATTTTATAAATAAGCCAATATAAAGCAATCCACGAAAAAAGGATGGCCTCTAAAACTAATGGTAAATGTATATGCACAAATGCTAACCTCTTTTACGTCTTAAGTAGTTATAAATATAGTTCCATACCACATAGAACAAAAGTATTATGACATATGCGATAACAAAGAAATAAAAGTCTACTTCATCTTCAATCAACTCTGGATTTGTGACAAGACTATATGGAATACATATAAGTAAAAAAAGTACTAAGCCTCGCACAAAATAATTATATATTTTTAAAAACATATTCTCACACCAACCTTAAAACTTTAGCTCTAATATCTCATAACTTTTATAGCTATTAATATCATAAAAAATACGATTAGAAAAACATATGTCATATTGAATAGATTATTAATCTCTTTAAATCCATTTTGCTTAAATGCTTGCATTAATAACTTTACTTGTTTACGAGCAAGTATATATAAAAGTATATGGAATACTATTACCGCTAGTATTGCTGCTTTTAGATTTCCTTCGTATCCACCAGTTATCATTGCGCTAATAAGAGCTATATCCATAAGAATAATTGGAATAGCACATATAATAACTCTGTAGATAAAAAATTTACTATACATTAATCTACACCTATAAAATAGATCTACAATCTAGAACGCTTCGCTCTAGTCAATCATTCAATTAAATATCATCCACAATAATATAGCGGTTATGAAATATAAATAATACCGAAAAACCTTTGCATTAGAATAGCTTTTTGAGGATTTAAGTTTAAATGTTGCAATAATCTCAACAATAACTAAGATACCCATATTTACATAAAGTAAACTAAGGTAATCAACTAAATCGGGAATAAAAAATGTCTGCACTATAAGAAAGAGACTGACCGGAATCCCTAAACCTAAAAAAAGACCATATAGAGTTGGGAATTTCAACTCCATATTACTTTTTAATATATAGAGTCTAAACAACCTATATAAATAATAAGCCAAAAGACCTATAGGTACGCCAATTTTATAAATAGACAACGACACCATTCTTTAATACACGCTCTTCATTAATCAACACAACTAAAAATTTTAACTCTAATATATCACAAATATTATATAAGTTCATATTATAAAAAGAGGTATTATATTTTCATATACAATACCTCTTTTAGTTTATACCCTATGGATTTCTAATATTTTATAAGGTTTATAGTCATTAATACGACAAAGGATATGATGAAAAGCATATGTTTCGTATTTAATAGTTCATAGGTCTCGTTAAATGTATCATTCTTGAATGCCTGTATTATCAGTTCTTCTTGTTTACTGAGTTCTAAGTATAGATCTAAATGGCATCCAATTGCCACTAGTATTGCTATTTTGAGATATCCTTTATATATATCCGCTGTCATAGCGTAGATCAGAGAGATATCAAATAGAACAAGTAGAATGATACATATAAGAAATTTATGGATAAAAGATTTACTATACATGATTGTATCCCTATAATGAGCTCACTTTTTATTCTAATGAGCTCACTTTTTTATTCTAAGGAACTCATCTTTAATTCTAAGCTACTCCATCAAAGAATGTAATGACTGTAATTTCTCGTGGGCAGTTGATACGGATTGGGAACCAGTGTCCTGATCCGTTATTAACGTAGCACACGCTTTGTTCTTCTACGTATCGACCTTTTGTATATGGTGTACCTGTTGGTACCAACGGCATGCCCATGAATACGATTTGTCCACCATGGGTATGACCAGAGAGGGTCAATGGAATTTTACGTTCAATGGCTTCTTCAAAGAATTCAGGGTGATGAGCCAATAAAATAACAAAGGCATAGTCGGGAATACCGGATAAAGCCTTATCAATCATAGCTTCACGTTTTTCTTTTTCTCGATCATTGTCATACGCAACACCTGCAATATATACAGGTTGTTTACCGCCCATAATTTGAATATTG
>ERZ1699231.198-NODE-198-length-18617-cov-2.139319_pt1 | contig 18617 bp, 18 predicted proteins | sample MGYA00581551_ERZ1699231 | MGnify/ENA primary metagenome ERZ1699231 (study PRJEB42319, sample SAMD00040326) | human oral metagenome | material: saliva | host: Homo sapiens | study: EMG produced TPA metagenomics assembly of PRJDB4115 data set (Metgenomic analysis of... | reverse complement strand
TGGTAAACAAATACCCAATCATCACTATCGAAGATGGTATGGACGAAAACGACTGGGACGGTTGGAAAGCTCTTACTGAACGTCTTGGTGGTAAAGTTCAATTGGTTGGTGACGACTTCTTCGTAACTAACACAGCTTACCTTGAAAAAGGTATTGCAGAACACGCTGCTAACTCAATCCTTATCAAAGTTAACCAAATCGGTACTTTGACTGAAACTTTCGACGCTATCGAAATGGCGAAAGAAGCTGGATACACAGCAGTAGTATCACACCGTTCAGGTGAAACTGAAGATTCAACAATCGCTGATATCGCAGTTGCAACTAACGCTGGTCAAATCAAGACAGGTTCATTGTCACGTACTGACCGTATCGCTAAATACAACCAATTGCTTCGTATCGAAGACCAACTTGGTGAAGTTGCAGAATACCGTGGTTTGAAATCATTCTACAACTTGAAAAAATAATTCTATAGTCATATAGAATGAAAAGAGGTTCCTTAGGGAATCTCTTTTTTTGCTTGTTCTATAGAATTTTAGCCTATGATAGGCACTGTACCTAAATAGGACTTCCAAATATAAAAATCCCCTCAATCAATAGGATTGCGGGGATTTCGTCTTAGAATAGGCCTTTAATCTTGTCTAAAGCGCCACTGACCATTTCGTTACCTGAAACAAGAGATTTAGCTTGGTCGAAGTACTCGCCCAAATCATCTTTGTTTTCATCGACAAACTTTTTAGCAGCTTCGAAATCTTTCTTTTCGATCATTTCTTTTACTTGGTTAAATAATTCCATTGGATTCATATCGGTTCTCCTTTATAAGTTTTCTTACAAATCCTATTTAATCACGCTTATAGCAAACTAGCAAGAAATATGTTTGAGAGTAACTAGTGAGATGAGAGTTACAATTTTTCAGCCAAGTGGTATTGAAACTTGTTTAATCTAAAAAAGCAGTCCATATTGGACTGCCTTTAGGGGTTATTGTTGTTCCGTTGAAGAGCTGCTTGGCTCTGATTCACCCGAACTTGAGCTAGAGCTTGATTCGGATTCTACAGGATGTAGCTCCTTGTAAGATGGCGTCTTGAATAGATCAGCTGTTGATTTATTGCCTTTCTGCTTGTAGAGGCTAGTTGATTTATCTTTCAGCTTTTTGTTGATCTGTTTCAGTTGATCCATCTGTTTCGTGTAGGAAATCTTGCTAGAATCAACAGGTTTCAAACCATTTGGTGTATAGAAACGAAGGAGGTCACCTGTTTGAACAGCGTCACTCATTGAAAGCTGAGTGGCTACTGCCTTACGAATGGCTTCGTTATCCTTTTTAGTCGTTTCATCAGGGTTGGTAATTTCTTCCCCTGTTTGAGTATTATAGAGTCGACCAGAATAGCTAGTGTATTGAGGAGTAACATATTGACCTGAGGTTCTAAATGCGACAATTTGCTTGTTATCAGGAGATAGGAGGTCTTGTCCCATCTGGATATAAGAGCTAGTGTCAACACCAAGAATGTGAAGGAGAGTTGGAAGGGCATCGACCTCACCGCCAAAGGTGTTAGAGATGCCACCACCAGTATATCCTGGAATATGAATCATGTAAGGAACACGTTGAAGCATGGCCTTATCATAGTTTGACCAAGTTTCAGGGTTCTTACCGAGAAGTTCAGCAAGATTGCTACTTCGTGTATCAGAGATACCATAGTGGTCACCGTACATGACAATAATTGAGTTGTCGTAAAGACCAGTTTCCTTAAGGTAATCAAAGAAGTCTTTGATTGCTGAGTCAAGATAGTTAGCTGTTGCAAAATATCCGTTGACTGTTTCGTCTTTTGTTTCAGCGAGTGGGAAACCTTGTTCCTTTTCATCGCCTGAGAGTGAAGTGTATGGGTAGTGGTTAGATACTGTAAGGTATTTAACGTAGAAAGGTTGTTGCATTTGTTCCAGATATTTGATGGAATCTGGGAACATGTACTTGTCATTTAGACCATACTGGAAGGAGTTTTCATCAGTTTTTTCAGTGAAGGCTGATGAGTCAAAGAAGTAATTATACCCCCATTGTTTATAGGTGTTATTACGATTCCAGAAGGATCCAGTGTTTCCGTGGAAAACAGCTGACGTATAGTCACCTGTTTGAGCTAGGATAGATGGTGCCGCATAGGCTGTATTGGTACCACCATAGTTTACCATGTATGATCCTGTACTTAGTCCAAAGAGAGATGTTTCCATCAAGGTTTCAGCATCAGAAGTTTTCCCTGATTTAACTTGGTGGAAAAAGTTTGAAAAGGCTAGCGTCTCGTTTGAGTGGTAGATGGAATTGATGAATGGAGTAACCTCATAGTCTTTACCGTCTACTTGGAGCTTGTAGTCTATGAGGAACTGTTGAAAGCTTTCCAAGTGAATAACGATGACGTTTCTTCCTTTAGCAATTCCGTAATACTTAGGATCAGGTGCCGCGTAGTGCTCCTTAACGTAAGCTTCAACCTTTTTCATATCCTCAGCTGTTGCAGATGAACGAGCCTGTGAGGCCTGATAAGTTAAGTTACCAGAATAGGCTGTGAAGAAGGGAATCCCCATAGCACGAACAATATAGTTATTTGAGAAACCACGTGTCAACAACTCGCCACGGTTAACTTCCGCTAAGAAGAGGTTAACTGAGAGAAGGAGTGTCGATAGTGCAGTGACGGCAAAACTAGCTCGTTTGTTAAATGGCTTGCTGTCCATCTTAAGCTTCTTCCTGAAACCAGCATAGATGAAGAAAGGTACATCAATCAGGTAGAAGAGATAGCTTGGCTCAAGAAGGTTCTTGGCGGAGTCTCCTAGTCCTGCTGCCGAACTAGAACTTGCTAGGATGGTATTTACAGTGATGAAGTCTGTAAACTCTCCAAAGTAAATCACATTAGCGATAAGTAAGAGGTTAAGGATGACATAGATAGCAATGGTAATACTATAAAAGAAACGTCGTTTCTTGAAGTATAGTCCTAAACCTAGAAGCATTAATCCTAGTGGAATAGGGTTAATCAGCGAAAGCATAACCTGATATCTGCTTTCCAACTCAAGATTAATGTTGACGTAATAAGCGAATATGGTTTTTAGCCAGTAAAAGAAGAGTAACAAGAGGATAAATCCAAGTCTTGATGAAACTCCTTTCCAAAAGGCTTCAGTAATTTTTTTCAAAGTAATACTTCCTTTGATTCTATATTATCTTAATCATTATACCAAATAAGATAATGACTCTCAAAAATTTACTGCCATTGAGTGTGATATTCCTTGACATATAATTGATAAAATCTAGTTACGAAACAGAAATAATAGCATTTTTTTGGTATAATAGTAACATGAGTATATTGACGGTAAGTCCCTTTGCGGAGAAAAAAATCAAACAAGGAAAACAGCTTCTTTTAGCCGAAGATTTTCCAAATATAACTGAAAATAATCAGTTGGTTTATCTATATAGCCAATCCAAAGACTTTTTAGGAACGGGCTATTTGTCAAGTCAAAATAAGGGGATAGGATGGTTTCTGTCCCCTAATAAAGAAAAATTGACAGTGACTTATTTTCAAGGACTTTTTGAAAGGGCTAAGGCCAAACGTCAATCCTATTATGATAATGAGTTGACGACAGCTTTTCGTCTTTTCAACCAGGATGGTGACGATTTTGGTGGTCTCACTATTGATCTATATGGCGATTACGCCCTCTTTTCATGGTACAATGCCTTTGTTTATTCCTTGAAGGATGTTATTGTAGAGGCTTTCCAAGCGGTCTTTCCTGAGGTTTTGGGAGGCTATGAGAAAATTCGCTTCAAGGGTCTTGATTTCGAATCAGACCATCTTTTTGGGCAAGAGGCGGCCGATACCTTCACCATTTTAGAAAATGGGGTAACTTATGAAGTTTTCCTCAATGATGGGCTAATGACGGGGATTTTCCTTGATCAGCATGAAGTGCGTGATGGTTTAGTTAATGGCCTAGCTTTGGGTAAATCAGTTCTGAATATGTTCTCCTATACGGCAGCTTTTTCAGTTGCTGCGGCTATGGGGGGAGCGGTTGAAACGACATCGGTTGATTTGGCTAAGCGTTCACGTGAATTATCGACGGCTCATTTTGAAGCTAATGGTTTCAGTATGGGCAATCATCGCTTGGTCGTGATGGATGTCTTTGATTATTTCAAATATGCAAAGAAAAAAGGCTTATCTTATGACCTTATCGTCATTGATCCGCCAAGCTTTGCTCGAAATAAGAAACGCACCTTCTCAGCAAATAAGGATTACCACAAGTTAATTGCACAGAGTCTTGATATTTTATCAGAGCATGGGACAATCATTGCAAGTACCAATGCTGCTAATATGACCGTGCAACAGTTTAAAAAACAACTGCGTAAGGGCTTGGGAGATGTTTCAGCGGACTTCGTTAACCTGCAACAATTACCAGCGGATTTTACCGTCAATCCTAATGATCCAACATCAAATTATTTGAAAGTATACACAATAAAGGTAAATAAATGAAAATTGTAGTTCCGATTATGCCAACTAGTTTAGAGGAGGCACAAGAGCTTGAACTGTCTCGTTTTGAGGGGGCAGACATTATAGAATGGCGTGCAGATTTTTTAGATAAGGATAGTATCTTAACGGTTGCTCCAGCTATTTTCGAGAAATTCGCAGGCTTTGAGATTGTCTTTACCATCCGTACGACGCGTGAGGGTGGCAAGCTTGAGTTAACGGATGCGGAATACGTCGCACTAATTAAGGATGTAGCTGCTATCTATTCGCCAGATTATATTGATTTTGAGTATTTCACACGTAAGGCTGTCTTTGACCAAATGCTCGAATTTTCAAACTTGGTTTTGTCCTATCATAACTTTGAGGAGACCCCTGAAAACCTTATGGAGCTTTTGTCTGAGATGACAAACTTAACGCCGAGAGTGGTTAAGGTGGCGGTTATGCCTAAGCATGAGCAGGATGTTCTTGACCTTATGAACTTCACACGTGGTTTCAAGGCCTATAATCCTGAACAAGAGTTTGTGACCATGTCAATGGGTAAACTAGGTCGTTTGTCACGTTTTGCGGGAGATTTGGTGGGGTCATCATGGACCTTTGCTAGTCTTGATAATGCCAGTGCTCCAGGACAAATTAGTCTAGCAGATATGCGTAGAATTAGGGAGATTTTAGATGCAGATTGATGGACACACACGCCTAGCAGCTGTTGTCGCCAATCCCATCAAGCACTCTATTTCGCCATTTATTCATAATTCGGCCTTCGAAAAGACACAAGTTAATGGTGTTTATGTGGCCTGGGAGATTCCAGAGTCAGACCTAGCTGAGACAGTTGAAAATATTAGACGTTACAACATGTTCGGTATCAACTTGTCGATGCCATATAAGGAAGCAGTCATTCCTTTTTTGGATGAAATTAGTCCTGCAGCTCAACTGATTGGTGCCGTCAATACAGTTGTTAATCGTGATGGTCATTTGATTGGTCATAATACGGACGGTTTTGGCTTCTTTGCTAGTCTAAAGAACTTTAGCCCTAGAGACGCTCATCTGATGATTTTGGGTGCTGGTGGTGCCGCTAAAGCTATTGTGACGCAGGCAGTTCTTGATGGTGCAAAAAAAGTCAGTGTCTACGTTCGCCCTCAGTCATTGGATAAGGCAAAAGAAAGTTTTAAGTCCTTACTTGCACAGGCAACTTGCCACTTGGAGTTTCATGCTTTAAATGATCTTGAGTATTTTCAAGAGGAACTAGGCCAGGCTGATTTATTGGTGAATGTGACGAGTGTGGGGATGGATGGCTAATCCTTGCCCATTCCTACAGACACAAAATTTCCTAGGGGACTCTTGGTAGCTGATATCATTTATCAGCCTTTTGAAACACCTTTCTTGGCCTTGGCTAGAAAACAGGGAATCGAGGCTGTGAATGGACTTGGCATGTTGCTTCATCAAGCAGCAGGTGCCTTTAAATTGTGGACCGGCAAGGACATGCCAACAGACGCCATTTGGCAGGAATTAGAAAATATTTACAATAGCTAGGAGGGGACGACTATGAAACTAGAGGTAAATTTAACGCATAACCCTTATGACATTATTATTGAAAAAGGAGCCCTTAAGACCGTCGGTCAATGGGTGAAGTCACTTTGGGAACCACAAAAGATTGCACTTATCACGGACAATCATGTGGGAGCTCTATATGCAGAAAAAGTTAAGCTTAGCTTGGAGCACGAAGGTTTTGAGGTAGTCGTTTTTGATTTCCTAGAAGGTGAAGCAAGTAAAAATCTTAAAACTGTTAATAAGGCTTATGAGTTTTTGATTAAGAATGGCATGACTCGTAGTGATGGTATTCTTGCTCTTGGTGGTGGCGTTGTTGGTGATTTGGCAGGCTTTGTCGCTTCGACCTATATGCGTGGCATTCACTTCGTTCAGGTTCCAACTAGTCTAACTGCCCAAGTGGATTCATCTATTGGTGGTAAGACAGGTGTGAACACACCATTTGCTAAAAATATCGTGGGAACTTTCGCTCAGCTTGATGGTGTCTTGATTGACCCTAATGTCCTTGAGACACTTGGTAAACGTGAATTGATTGAGGGTATGGGTGAGGTTGTCAAATACGGTTTGATTGATGATCCTGAGCTTTGGCACTTGCTTGAAAGCATTGATGGTTCAGTTCACAGTATCCTAGAAAATTCAGAAACTATCATTTATCGTTCATGTAACGTTAAGCGTAAAATTGTGGTTGAAGACGAGTTTGAAGGTGGCGTCCGTATGTATCTAAACTTTGGTCATACGATTGGGCATGCCGTTGAACAAACAGCTGGTTACGGTAAAGTCATGCACGGTGAAGCGGTGGCTATCGGAATGGTTCAGATTTCACGTGTTGCTGAGGAAAAAGGTTTGATGCCTAAGGGAATCACACGTCAAATTGCTGAGATGTGTGTCAAATTTGGCTTGCCAGTGGACTATGAGCCATGGCGTGTTGAGGAGCTTTATACAGCTCTCACACATGACAAAAAAGCCCGTGGTAATAGCATTAAGACAGTTATCGTTCCAGAGATTGGTAAGGCAGCTATCAATCAAATTCCTTTAGTTGAAATGAAAGAGTACTTGGAGAAATAAATGAGATATTTAACAGCAGGTGAGTCTCACGGCCCACGTTTAACAGCAATTATCGAAGGTGTTCCAGCAGGTCTTCCCTTGACGGCTGAAGATATCAATGGCGATTTGAAACGTCGTCAAGGTGGCTATGGTCGTGGTGGCCGTATGAAAATTGAGTCTGATAAGGTTGAAATCACTTCTGGTGTTCGTCATGGGAAAACAACAGGAGCTCCAATCACCCTTCATGTTATCAATAAGGACCATCAAAAATGGTTGGACATCATGGCTGTGGAAGATATTGAGGACCGTTTGAAAACCAAACGTAAAATCACTCACCCACGTCCAGGCCATGCTGACTTAGTTGGTGGAATGAAGTACCGTTTCGATGATTTGCGTAACTCTTTGGAACGTTCTAGTGCGCGTGAGACAACTATGCGTGTGGCAGTAGGTGCTGTCGCTAAACGTATCTTGGCTGAGCTTGATATTGAAATTGCTAACCATGTTGTTGTCTTTGGTGGTAAGGAAATTGATGTGCCTGAGAATTTGACAGTCGCTCAAATCAAGGAATTGGCTCAACAATCAGAGATTTCAGTTGTTAACCAAGAACGTGAACAAGAAATTAAAGATTACATTGACCAAATCAAAAAAGAGGGAGACACAATCGGTGGTGTCGTTGAAACTGTTGTTGGCGGCGTCCCTGTTGGCCTTGGTTCTTATGTCCAATGGGATACCAAACTTGATGCTAAGATTGCTCAAGCTGTTGTATCCATCAATGCCTTCAAGGGTGTAGAATTTGGTCTTGGTTTCAAGGATGGCTACCTCAAGGGCTCTCAAGTAATGGACGAGATTCTCTGGAATGAAGAGGACGGCTATATGCGTCGCACTAACAACCTTGGTGGTTTTGAAGGTGGTATGACCAACGGGCAACCGATTGTGGTCCGTGGGGTTATGAAACCTATTCCAACCCTTTACAAGCCATTGATGTCAGTAGATATCGAAACACACGAACCTTACAAGGCAACAGTTGAGCGTTCAGATCCAACGGCCTTGCCTGCAGCGGGTGTCGTTATGGAATCCGTAGTTGCTACAGTCGTAGCCAATGAAATCTTGGGCAAATTCTCTTCTGATAACATGGAAGAATTGAAAGAAGCGGTAGCACGTCACCGTGACTATGTGAAAAACTTTTAAGCAGCATCAGACAATAGATGGGAGTAGTAATGAGTAAGAAAACTATTTATATCGCAGGATTGGGCTTGATTGGTGGCTCCTTGGCCTTAGGGATTAAAAGGGACCATCCTGATTATGAGATTCTTGGATATAATCGCTCTGACTATTCTCGAAATATTGCACTTGAGCGTGGCATCGTTGACCGTGCAACAAGTGATTTCAAAGAATTTGCTCCCCTCGCGGATGTTATTGTCCTTGCAGTGCCAATTAAGCAAACGGTGGCCTACTTGAAGGAGTTGGCTGACTTGGAGCTCAAAGATAATGTCATCATCACAGATGCAGGGTCTACTAAATTGGATATTGTTGAGGCAGCCGAACGTTACCTAACAGGTAAAAATGTTCCGTTTGTAGGTTCTCATCCTATGGCCGGTTCCCATAAATCAGGGGCTATCGCAGCTGACGTGACACTTTTCGAAAATGCCTATTATATTTTCACACCGACGAGTCTAACAAGAGAGACAACTATCCCTGAACTTAAGGACATCTTGTCAGGGCTTAAGTCACGATTTGTGGAGATTGATGCGGCTGAACATGACCGTGTAACCAGTCAAATCAGTCATTTTCCACATCTTTTGGCTTCTGGTCTTATGGAGCAAGCTGCTGATTATGCTCAGGCTCACGAGATGACTAATCACTTTGCGGCTGGGGGCTTCCGAGATATGACCCGTATTGCAGAAAGTGAACCTGGCATGTGGGCTTCCATTCTCATGACCAATGGGCCAGCTGTTTTGGATCGTATTGAAGATTTCAAAAAACGTTTGGACCATGTGGCCGACTTGATAAAGGCTGAAGATGAGAATGCCATTTGGGAGTTCTTTGACAACGGTCGTAAGAAACGTAAAGAGATGGAAATTCACAAAAAGGGTGGCGTGGAAAGTGCCTTCGATATTTTCGTGGATGTGCCTGACCGAGAAGACGTTATCCTTAGCATTATGGAATTGCTGCGAGGAACGTCTTTGGTTAACCTTCGTATTAATGAGGAAAATCGTGAGGATATTCACGGTATCCTCCAAATTACTTTTAAAAATGAAAAAGATCGCACACATGCTAAGACTGTTATTGAAGCCAATACGGATTATCATGTGGTGATCGCCTAGGAGAATAAGATGACAAATATTTATGATTTAGCAAATGAGTTGGAACGTGGCATTCGTGCCCTTCCTGAGTACAAAACTTTGGTAGAGAAAAAAGAAGCGATTGCAGCTGATGCTGAAGCTAGCGCTCTTTTCAAAGAGTTTACTGATTTCCAAGAGGATTTCTATGCTAAAATGCAAGCTGGTACAATGCCAACAGCAGAAGAACAAGCAGCTGTTCAAGAATTGGGGCAAAAAGTGGAAGCTAATGCCCTTTTGAAAGAATACTTGGCTGCACAACAAGGCTTGTCTGTTTATTTGAATGATATTGAACGTATCATCTTCAAACCTTTGCAAGAATTGAATAGCTAATCAGAGAGGGTGTGTCAGTTGACAGGCCCTTTTCTGCATTCAAAAGAGATTGTCTAAGAATGAAGATCAAATATTAAGGAGGAAAATGATGGCTCGTAAAATTGGAATTATTGGTATGGGAAATGTTGGAGCTGCGGTAGCTCATGGAGCTATTGCTCAAGGTTTGGCTGATAGTTATGTCTTTATAGATATCAATGAGAAGAAGGCCGAGGCAGATGCCCAGGATTTTAAGGATGCTATGGCAAATCTACCTAGCTATGCAAACATTGTTGTCAATGATTATGCAGCACTTGAAGATGCTGATGTGATTATTTCATCTCTTGGAAATATTCAGTTACAGCATAATGCTGGTGAGGATCGCTTTGCTGAATTCCCATTTACTCGAGAAGCCGTTTATCAGGTTTCTCAGGAACTTAAAAAATTGAATTTTAAAGGCATACTCTTGGTTATCTCGAATCCTGTAGATGCCGTATCAGCCCTCTATCAGGAATTCACAGGCTGGCCAAGAGAACGTGTGATTGGGACAGGGACTCTACTCGATACGGCGAGAATGAAGGCAGCGGTAGGAGATGATTTGTCAGTCAATCCAAAATCAGTATCCGGCTACAATCTTGGCGAACATGGGAATTCCCAATTTACAGCCTGGAGTCAAGTCAAGGTTAAAGGGCAAGACATTACAGAATTGACAAGCGAAGAAGAGCGACAAAATTTGTTTATGGCATCCATGAAGGGTGGCCACAAAGTCTTTTATGGTAAGGGCTATACTTCTTACGGCATTGCCAGTGCGGCTCTTCGTTTGGTAACTATTATCCTTTCTGACGCTCAAGAAGAGGTGGCAGTATCTAGCTATCAAGAAGCCTATCAAACCTATCTTGGCTATCCAGTCATCCTAGGGCGTCATGGGGTGGCTGCTCCCGTTCACTTGTCTTTGTCTGCTGAGGAAAATCGTCTTTTGGAGGAGTCTGCTAACTTGATTCGGAACCGTGTTCAAGAAGCAGTTGCCTTTCTAAGAGAAAAGTATGGCAATACAAGCGAGTGAATATTTTGACAATTCAGTCTATGGTTAGGCTTTCAAATATGGTATAATGGGAATAACTATAAAATTTTTAGGAGTAACCTATGAAACTAGAAACCAAGGCCCAAGGTCTTCATGGCAGCTTGCGTATCCCTGGTGACAAGTCAATCAGTCACCGTTCGATTATGTTCGGAAGTCTTGCCAAAGGTGTGACAACTGTTCGTGATATTTTACGAGGTGAGGATGTCCTCTCAACTATGCAGGTCTTCCGTGATTTGGGTGTGACTATCGAGGATGATGGTGATGTGGTACGCATTCACGGTGTTGGTTTTGATGGTCTCAAGGCTCCTCAAAACAAATTGGATATGGGTAACTCTGGGACATCTATTCGCTTGATTTCAGGTGTGCTTGCAGGTCAAGATTTCGATGTAGAGATGTTTGGAGATGATTCCCTTTCAAAACGTCCGATGGACCGTGTGACCATTCCCTTGCGTCAGATGGGTGTAGAGGTTTCTGGTCAAACAGACCGTGATTTGCCACCTTTGAAAATGCACGGTAGCAAGTCCCTTAAACCTATTCATTACCAATTGCCTGTGGCCTCTGCTCAGGTAAAATCTGCTCTTATTTTTGCAGCGCTTCAAGCTGATGGCGAATCTGTCATCATTGAAAAGGAAAAAACACGTAATCATACGGAAGATATGATTCAGCAGTTTGGTGGTCAGCTTCAAGTAGATGGTAAGGAAATTCGTATTTCTGGTGGCCAAAGCTTTACTGCTCAAGAAGTCGTGGTTCCAGGTGATATTTCTTCAGCGGCCTTTTGGTTGGTAGCGGGACTCGTGGTGCCTAACTCTAAGATTGTCTTGGAAAATGTCGGCATCAACGAGACGCGTACGGGTATCATTAATGTGATCAAAGATATGGGTGGTAAGATTACCCTTTCAGATATTGACCAGGTTGCCAAATCTGCGACTATTACGGTTGAAACTTCAGAACTTAAAGGAACTGAAATTGGTGGAGATATCATTCCACGTTTGATTGATGAACTTCCGATTATCACACTCTTGGCGACACAAGCCCAAGGTAAGACAGTGATTCGTGATGCTGAGGAACTCAAGGTCAAAGAGACCGACCGTATTCAGGTTGTGGCAGATGCCTTGAATGCTATGGGGGCTGATATTGTACCAACTGAGGATGGTATGATTATCACTGGTAAGACCGCTCTTCATGGAGCAGAGGTCAATACCTTTGGTGACCATCGTATTGGTATGATGACAGCTATTGCTGCCCTCTTGGTTCAAGACGGTGAGGTTGACTTGCAACGTGCGGAAGCTATCAATACAAGTTACCCAAGCTTCTTTAGTGACTTGGAAGGATTGCTCAATGGCTAAAGTTTTATTGGGCTTTATGGGAGTTGGTAAGAGTTCCGTCGCCCCATACCTGGATGGTCGTTTCGTTGATATGGATCAGGTCATCGAGGATAAAATCGGCATGTCCATTGCTGATTTTTTTGCAAAAGAAGGTGAAGCAGCCTTTCGTCAGATTGAGTCTGAGACTTTGGAAGAACTTCTCCAAGAGGGAGATGATGTCATCATCTCTACTGGAGGTGGTGTCGTTGTAACGGAGCGTAATCGTCAGCTCTTGGCCAAGAATCGTAAGCATAACGTTTGGCTCCATGCTTCTTTCGATGTGGTCTATGATCGCATTAAGAAGGATACCGAGAATCAACGCCCACTCTTTCTCAATCATTCAAAAGAGGATTTTAAGGCTATTTATGACGGTCGAATGGCACTCTATCAAGATTTAGCAGATTTGGTTGTCACAGTTGATAACCGAACGCCAGAAGAAGTAGCAAGGTTTATCAAATGTATGTAGGTTATTTGGGCCCAAGTGGGTCGTTTACACATAATGCAGCCTTAAAGGCTTTTCCTGAGGCAGAATTGGTTTCATTAGGTACCATTACTGAGGTCATTAAGTCTTATGAAGAGGGACGTGTGGATTACGCGGTCATTCCGGTGGAAAATTCCATTGAGGGCTCTGTTCATGAGAGTTTAGACTATCTCTTCCATCAGGCCGATATTCGTGCTGTGGCAGAGATTGTTCAGCCCATCAAGCAGCAGTTGATGGCCACTAAACATCATGAGAAAATTGAGAAAATCTTCTCCCACCCACAGGCCATTGCCCAAGGGAAAAAGTATATTAAACAGCATTTTCCACATGCCAAGATTGAGACAACAGCAAGTACAGCCTTTGCGGCTCGTTTTGTCGCTGATAATCCAGATCAGCCTTATGCGGCAATCGCTCCGCATGCAGCGGCTAAGGAATACAGTCTTCAAATATTGGCTAAGGATATCCAAGAGATTGAAAAGAATTATACCCGCTTTTGGGTGCTAGGAAACACTGTTCCTGAGATTCCGCTCAATCAGATTGATTGTAAATTAACGCTGGCCTTGACCCTGCCTGACAATATGCCAGGGGCACTTTACAAGGCCCTATCGACCTTTGCCTGGCGAGGCATTGACTTGACCAAGATTGAAAGCCGTCCGTTGAAGACGGTACTTGGCGAGTATTTCTTCATTATTGATTGTGATTATACAAAGGAAAAGTTGGCTCAGTTCGCTCTTGAAGAGCTAACTGCAGTTGGAATTGGATATAAAATCTTGGGTGCTTACCAAGTCTATGAAATTTAAAGGGAAATCTTATGACCAAATCTAACAATGGGCCGTTTACACATCATGAACGGTTACGTTACAGCTATCTTTTAAAAAATCTTGCTCACCTGAATGGACAGCAGGCTTCAGAATTCAATTATCTACAAGGAAAGTTAGATGCCTATGAAGCTGAGCGGAGGTATCAAGCGCAAAGAGAGGACTAGCAAGCAGCATGGAGCCAGCCTTATGACAATCGTTCTGACTACTATCAAGAACGTGATTATGAGTCTGTCAATCAGCTAACTGAGGAAGGTTTGCCCGTCTATCGGGAGGAAGTCGCTCAAAGTAAACCTAAACGTAAAAAGGTTCAAAGACAAGCAACTCCTTCAGCAATGTCGGCTCCAAGGTCCAAGTCGCAAGTAGCCAAGAAGAAGCGACCAAAGAAAAAGAGAAGGCTCAAGAAAGTTGTTAAGCTGGTGCTTAGTTGCTTGAGTCTTGGAGTTGTGTTCTTAGTGATAGCCATGGCCTATCAATTTTACAAGGGAACAGACCTTTCTGCTGCGGGTAATAATGGTAAATCCTATCAGCCTGCCGTAGTTGAGACCTTTAATGGTAAGGATACCAAGGATGGGGTTAATATCCTTATTCTAGGTTCTGACCAGCGAGTTAGCCAAGACTCTACCGATGCCAGAACGGACTCCATCATGGTTGTCAATGTGGGCAATAAAGAAGGTAAGATTAAGATGGTTAGCTTTATGCGAGATACCTTGGTCAATATCAAGGGGGCCTCAGAAACCGACTATTCTCAGGACTTGAAACTCAATACGGCCTTCAATATTGGTGAGCAAAATAATCATCAAGGGGCAGAGCTCATGCGTGAGACGCTCAAACGAAACTTTGATATTGATATCAAGTACTATGCCATGGTTGACTTTGAAACCTTTGCGACAGGGGTTGATACCCTCTTCCCAAATGGTGTAGAAATCAATGCGAAGTTTGCGACCATCGATGGTAAAAAAGTATCTTCGGTTCAAGTTCCAGATGATTTGAAGATGGACAAGAACGGTCACGTGCCAAATCAAACCATTAAAGTTGGTAAGCAAGATATGGATGGCCGCACCCTTCTGAATTATGCCCGTTTCCGTAAGGATGACGAGGGAGATTATGGCCGTACCAAGCGCCAGCAACAAGTGATGCAGGCTGTCATGAAGCAGCTTAAGAATCCACTTAGCCTCTTCAAAGGGCCTGAGGCTTTGGGGAAGGTTTACTCTCTAACCTCAACCAATATGAGTATGACAGACATGTTGGACTTGGGTCTTTCAAATGCCGGTAGTTTCAAAAAAGGTATTAATTCGCAAACCATTCCTTCGGATGGTGATTGGATTGACAGCTATGATTTGTATGGCGGTCAAGGAATTGAAATTGATTTTGACACTTATCAGGCAAAATTAAAAGAACTAGGATTTAGATAAGAAAAGAAGCAGGTTCACACTGAACCTGCTTCTTTTTTGGTATTAAGAGCTTGTATAAGCGCCATGTATAAGAGTTTTAGAAAATGATAGAGCAAATAGGTCATGATAACAAGAATAATGACGAACTCTACCTTATAAATCAATTGGGTAGCTGGATTGACTAGTCCAAGACTGGTAGTGGCCGCCTTAAAAGCATTGACACTATTGACCAAGGGAAAGCTAAAAGCTGCAAAAAGTGGCATAAAACCATTTCTAACCAGTTTTACGAAGAGATCAAGAGCATAGAAAAAGAATGCTTGTGAGAATAAAAGTAGGGCAAGTAAAATAATAGTTGCAGGTCTTTGATTACTCTTGATTGAGCTGGTAATGAGAAGGGCCAGAGGTGCAGCTAAAATGGCAAGTATAGGCTGATATAGGTGAGGGATGGCTATCTGTTTCATTCTCCATAAAACATGTGGAAAGAGGGCCAGAGTTGCTAATCCCGTTACTCCCAGAATAAGTCCCTTGATGCTAGTAGGAACACTAGCCGGTACTGTCACAAGACTGATAGCAGGGCCAACGTAGACCACGAACCAGCTTGGAAAGACTTGGTTCAAAGATAGCGGGCGCATAAAACGCAGACTGAAAAATATAATATAGGCAATATAAAGTCCAAGGAGTCCAACCCAAGTCACACTTAAGCCTGTTTGAGCTAGTGGGAGGCGGCTGGCAAAGAGAAAGGCAGCCATAAAGAAACTAGCAAAGGCCGAAGCAATGACTGGATTTCGCAAATCTTCCCTTACTTGTTCAAAGCCAAGAATCAAGCGTCCTAGTATAAGTATAAAACCGATACTGGCCAGAAACCAAATGCCCTGAGCAATCAGGGCATAGTGGCTTATTTGATTGGATAAACTAAAGAGGGCAAGAACTAGACTAGATAGGGCCAAGGGAATTTTCTTAAAAAATACCTTCATTGGTCCACCGGCCTTTCTAGCTAGCTGCAAGAATGTGACGAAGCTGCACCGCACTCGGAGATACAATTGGAAGGAAGACGCCTTCATTCCAACGACGGATAAAGCTTGATTCTGATTCTTTCAAATAGCCACGGCCACCACTAGCCTGAAGTTCGAGGAGCAGGCTGTTGGCTACGACGTCGACAATATCGATACGCAATTGGAAAAGTTCACGTGGTTTTTCAATGAAAGAATTAGCATCATTAAGACCTGCAAAGAGTTGGTCTTGGATAGCAAGAAGATTTTCACGTGTAGCTTCAAATTCTTCACGAAGAACGCTACGGTTACTGTTTAGACTAGCTTCAACCTCATCAAGAGAACGTTTGGCCAAACCAAAGGCAAGACCAAATTGGAAACCAAGGAAGTTCGGACGTGTTTTGGCAATATAGTCCGTACCTTCTTTTGAAAGGATCCAATTAGGATCTAACTTAACGTGATCGAAAGTAAGAGAGGCAGTGTTAGCACCTTGAAGGGAAACAAATTCCAAATCTTCAGAACGGCTGAGACCCTCAGCTTCAGATGGAATGGTGATAATCCAAGGTTGGCTACCATCTTTAAAGTCAGCAGCAAAGAGAGCAGCGAATTTATCAGAACGTAGGTTAGTTACCCAAGGCAAACGACCATCAAGATAGTAGTCATCACCTTCTTGACTGATGGTAACATTCAATTCTTCAATATCTGACAAGAATTTGACCGCATTTGACAAGCCAGTTCCACCAGCACGCTCACCGGTATACAATTCTTTCAGCCATGTTTCACGAGGGTAAGCATTGTCGCTAGCTAGGATATACTCGATGAAAGTTCGGTGTCCCCAAGAAATAAAGGAAGCTGTCAAAGAGTGTTGTGCCAATTCATCAAGCACATCAACGACTTGAGTAGGACCACCACCTAGGCCATCAAACTCAGCAGGTACGCCGATTTTAAAGACGTCGTTTTCAGCAATTTTTTCAAGAAGTTGGTCCGCAATGGGTCCAGACTCTTGGTCAATATGGTCAGCGTTGGTATCCAACCAAGTAAGGAATTCTTTTGAAAAATGAGACATAGGCTTAGGTCCTCCTCTAGTTTATCCTTTGGTTTTGAATTAAGCGAATTCTTGAAGTTCAGGGTTAATCGGTGTTTGTGCGAGATTGTTAGCGTAGTTACACAAGCTAGCAAGGCTGACACCCAAGATAACGTCAAGGGCATTTTGAGCAGTGTAGCCAGCTTCCAAGAAGTCATTGTAGGCTTCGTCACCAACAGCACCTTTGGTATGAATCACGGCAATAGTGAATTTCGCAAGGGTATCAAGTTTTGGATCGTCTTCGATTGGTGTACGGTTACGAAGGGCTTCCAAAAGTTGAGGTGTCATTTGGATTTGCTTGATTGAAAAGGCTGTGTGACCTGCCACACAGAAAGCACATCCGTTAGTAACAGCAGCTGTAATTTGAACAACCTCACGTTCAGTTGGTGTCAATGAATTGCGACGGTTGATTTCACCGACAGTACGGTAAGTTTCAAGCGCAGTTGGCGCATTAGCAAGGAGACCAATCAAGTTTGGAATGTATCCCCCATTGGCATCTTTGACTGTTTGAAGGACGTCTTTGACTTCTTCTGGTGCAGTTTCGATTGTATGAATGGTAATATCTGGCATGATTATTCTCCTTTATATAGAAACGACATCTAGCAAGTTGCTGAGTCGTTTAATTTTTTGTCATGGACCTATGATAGCACTGTATGACTTTTCTGAAAAATCTATATTATTTATGGCCAGCCATAAATTTAATTTATATGTGCTATAATGGAGGGTAGTAAAAGGCTTTAGAAGATATGTTTAAGCCCTATAAGAGTAAAGAAAGTTGAATTATGTTAAATAAAAACGCTATTGTAGAAGTTGAAATTGTCGATTTGACACATGAAGGAGCGGGTGTTGCCAAGGTGGACGGCTTTGTCTTTTTTGTGGATAATGCCCTTCCAGGTGAAGTCATCAAGATGCGCGTGCTTAAGCTCAAGAAAAATATCGGCTTTGGAAAGGTTGAGGAGTATGTGACCCTTTCACCAAACCGCAATCAGGACATTGATGCGACCTATCTACGTTCAGGGATTGCTGATTTTGGGCATATGACCTACGAGGAGCAGCTCAAGTTCAAGCGTAAACAAGTTGTGGACAACCTCTATAAGACAGCAGGTATCTCAGACGTAGAGGTCGCTGAAACATTGGGGATGGAGACGCCTTACGCCTACCGTAATAAGGCGCAAGTGCCCGTTCGCCGTGTTAAAGGTCAGCTTGAAACAGGTTTCTACCGCAAGAATTCTCACGACTTGATTCCAATTGAAGATTTCCTCATCCAAGACAAGGAAATTGATAAACTCATTGTCTTTGTCCGTGATCTTCTTCGCCGCTATGACCTCAAACCTTATGATGAGAAGGAGCAGACAGGGTTAATTCGTCATTTGGTGGTTCGTCGTGGCCACTATTCAGGTCAGATGATGCTGGTCTTTGTAACGACTAGACCAAAAATTTTCCGTATTGACCAAGTCATTGCTAAGATTACGGAAGCCTTCCCAAATGTTGTTTCTATCATCCAAAACATCAACGATAAGAACACTAACGCCATCTTTGGCAAGGAGTTCCGCACCCTTTATGGTCAAGACACCATCACAGACAGTATGTTGGGTAATGACTATGAGATTTCTGCCCAGTCTTTCTATCAGGTTAACACCGAAATGGCTGAGAAACTCTATCAAACAGCCATTGACTTCTCAGACCTAAAC
>ERZ1699231.180-NODE-180-length-19918-cov-4.056288_pt1 | contig 19918 bp, 16 predicted proteins | sample MGYA00581551_ERZ1699231 | MGnify/ENA primary metagenome ERZ1699231 (study PRJEB42319, sample SAMD00040326) | human oral metagenome | material: saliva | host: Homo sapiens | study: EMG produced TPA metagenomics assembly of PRJDB4115 data set (Metgenomic analysis of... | reverse complement strand
GCCTTGTAGAACTCGGTGTCGGTGAGGGCGGAGTCGGCAAAACTCAGTTGCACGGCCGAGATGAGGAGGGCGAAAAGGAGAAAGAGCTTCTTCATGGTTTCGAGTGTTGCGGGTTAGGGATAAGGTTTAGTGCTTGGTGACGGTGCCCTTGCGTGCGTTGACGCTGAAGGTGCCGAGGGAGGTTTGGATCTTGTAGACGCGGTTTTTGGCGGAGAGGAGTTTGGCGTTCATGCCCATGCAGGAGTAGGTGCCGTCGTCGTTTTTGTTGATGGTGATGCGGCCGAAGGGGGTGTTGAGCACGATGTGTTGCTTGTTGGCCTCGACTACGCCGTAGGTAGTGCCGGCGGGTGCGTCTTTGACGGCTTGTGCCACTTCTTTGACCACGGCTTTTGCCTGCTCGTTGTTGACCTTTGCGAAACTTGCGGTGGAGGTTGCTGCAACCATCATCAGCGCGAAAATTGCTTTTTTCATTGTCTTCTATTTTTTGATTTGTATTTCGTTGCTGTCTTGATGACAATGCAAAAGTAAGCAGTGGGCACGGCGGGGCAAAACTTTTCGGGGGGCGTTGTATGAAATGGCGGGTTTGCTGTATGAATTGACGAACGCTGCTTTCGCCGGCCACGCAAATGGGTGATTTTGTGGGGTTTCGAGGAGGGAGAAGGGGAACGCTTTCGGGGCGCGGCGGTGGTGTTTGGATTGTTTGGGGGCGGCGCGTGAGGGTTTTGGGCGAGATGGGGTGGGCACTGCTGTGGCCGAGGGATAAAAAAAGGGTTCATCCGACGCGTGAGGGGCAGTCGGATGATCCTTTGTAGTGATTTCGGGCGGCGTTGGGGCTTATCGGTGCGCCTGTGGCCGCTTTCGGGTGGCGTTGGGACTTATCGTTTGCGGAGCACGAGCCAAGGCGCGACGCCGTGGTGCTTGTCGGTGCGCCTGTGGCCGCTTTCGGGTGGCGTTGGGGGCTTATCGTTTGCGGAGCACGAGCCAAGGGGCGACACCGTGGTGCTTGTCAGTACGATAGCGGGCAGCTTCTTCGGTGAAATAGGGCGTGCCGTCGGGGGCGCGGTAGAAGCCGCTTTGGTTACCGCCGGTGAGATAGATGGCATCGACGTAGCCGTATTCGCGCAAGGCGTCGGCAAAGCTCCAAAGGGTTTCGGGGTGGCGCGTGGCGACGACGCAAAGGCGGTCGTCGTCGGTGCGAACGAGGGCTTTGCGCTCCACTTTGCCGTGGAGGGTGAAGCTCGGGGGGAGTTGGCCGTCGGAAACGAGGACAAACTGGCGGAAGTAGGAGCCGTCGGCGTCGACCATGGCGCGCCGGAGGTCGTCGAAGCGCGAGATGCCGATGACGGCGTGCCCGTTTTTGAGGGCGCAGTAGCCAAGTCGCGAGACGTCGCTCTGCTTCTCCTCGCCGTCTACCACCAACGAGCCGATGTATTCGCCGGTGGCGGTGTAGTCGGCGGTGCGGGTGTAGAGGAGCACGTTGTGGTCGGCGGTGTCGGGCTCGGCGAGGGTGAGTTCGGCCTTGACGTTGTGCCACTCGTAGATGTCGAGCGCCACGCCGAGCACGGAATCGCGCTTGAGTAGCACTTCCGAGGGGCCGTTTTCCACGCGCATGCGGTCGAGTTTGCGGAGGTTGTCCGTGGGCGAGACGGAGATGCTCACGCCGAGGTTATAATAATAGTTGTATAGGCGCGTGGCGGCGTAGAGGCCGACGAGGAGCACGGCGGCGCTCACGAACCACAGGAGGCGGAGGCTCCACGTTCGGAGGGCGCTGCGCTTTTTCACCGCGGGGGGGAGTTGCCATTCGTCCTCCACATTGTAGCGCTCGATGGTGATGATGGGGACTTCGCCCACGGCTTCTGCGGTGGGGTCGTCGGTGTCGTGCTCGATCGTGAAGAGGGGCTGCTCTTGGAGGGGGTTGTCTTCGGTGTGTTCCATGGTCATTTGTGTTCGAGTTCCAAAACGCTCTTCAATTCTTTGAGGGCTTCCTTCGAAGCTTTGAGTCTGAAACTGCGGTGGGCGCGATAGTCCATGAGTTTCAGCTCTTGATTGGTGACGTTGATGGCGTAAACGAAATTTTTGTTCACGATCAGGCTTTTGCCCACGCGTAGAAAGAAATTCTGTTGCAGCATGCCGAGGACTTCGGCGAAGTAGTGCAACTGAAACGTCATGGTCACGGATTCGCCGTTGAAGAGATGCACGTCGCAGTAGTTGCCGGAGGCCTCGATGTAGGCAATATCGTCGGTGGGCACGCGGAAAAGTCCGACGGAGGTGGAGATTTTGAGTCTTTCCATAGTGTCATTGGGCTGGGGGGCGGGCTTGTCATGTACCCGTTTTGGCGTTTTTGGGTACATGATGGGTTTCTCATGTACCCGATTTGGTGATTTTGGGTACATGATAAGGTTCTCATGTACCCGATTTGGTGATTTTGGGTACATGATAAGGTTCTCATGTACCCGTTTTGGCGATTTTGGGTACATGATAAGGTTCTCATGTACCCGATTTGGTGATTTCGGGTACATGATAGGTTTCTCATGTACCCGTTTTGGCGATTTTGGGTACATGATAGAGGGCTTTTCAGTGGTCAGCAGGAGGTGATGACCGGAAAATCGGAGGAGTGGTTGACGAAAAGGTCTACAAGCGGGATGTTGATATAGTAGTTTTCGCGCCAGATCTTGACTTTTCGCAGTAGACCTTCCTCGACAATGCGATCTAAGTACTTGGTAGCGGTTTTGCGCTGGATGGAAAGGTCGCGAGCCAGGAAGTCGATTTTGGTATAGGGGTGGAAAAACAGATTGTTCAGTAGTTCGTGTCGATACTGCTTCCCGAAGATGGGTTTGAGTCGTGTCTTGAATTCCTGCATCAATCGGCCTATTCCCTCGACGAGGTGGATGGTTTCGTGTGCAGTTTCTTCGATGCCGGTGAGCATGAAGAGCACCCATGCCTCCCATTCGCGGTGGTTGTCGGGCGCGTTGTCCCTGATGGATTGGATGAGTCGGTAGTAGTCGGTTTTGTTGCGCGTGATGAAGCGGCTCAAGTAGAGGATGGGGAGGTCGAGCAACCCATTGATGACGAGATAGAGTATGTTGATTATACGACCTGTGCGCCCATTGCCGTCAAAAAAGGGGTGTATGCTTTCGAATTGATGGTGGATGATGGCCATTTTGATCAGCGGATCGCAGTCAGAAAGGCTTTCGTCATTGATGAAGGCCTCGAGGTTGGCCATTAGGCGTTCGATATCGGCCGCATCTTGCGGGGGAGTATAGATCACGGCACCGCGTTGGTCTTTGAGTTGAGTCCCCGGCACTGAGCGGAAACCGGCTTTGTTGTCCACCAATACTTGTTGCACAGCTTTGATCTTGTTGGTGCTGAGTATTTTATCCTCCTTGATCAGGTTGAAACCATATTGAATGGCTTCGCGATAGTTCAGCACTTCCTTGGTGGCGATGGACACGAAATGGTGCGGCAATTGGAGGTCGGCATGGTAGAGGTCGTCTTGTGTGGTGACAATGTTTTCTACCTCCGAACTCTCTTTGGCCTCTTGCAGCGTGAGGGTGCTGATGAGTATTTGCTCGTTGGGTATTGTGGAAGCCAATCCTTTGAGTTCGGCCAGTGCGCGACTTGTTTTTGTGGCTTGTCGCAAGGTGGCTCGCGTTTCGAGGTCGTGAGCGAGGGGAAGTGTTGGGATTAGATAGCCGGAATTCATAAGTTATTGGAGCTTAGCGTGAATGATTTCCCCCTCCTCGCTCACTCCGCGACGAATTTGCGGCCGGCGCGGAGGTAGATGTGGCCGGGAAGGGGGCGCACGACGCGGCGACCGGCGAGATCGTAGAGGGGCGTGGTCGGCGCGAGGGGGGCGGCGATGCGGGGCAGGGCCGAGGGGGCGGCGTAGGTGAAGCGAATCACGTAGCGCGTGGGGGCGTCGGCGCTCACTGTGCGGGTGGAGGCGGCGGGAGTGGGCGTGAGCGTGAGGAGCGCCAGGGCGTGGCCATAGGTGCTGTCGGCGAAATGGCCCTCGAGTGCGAGGGGAAGGCGCGGCACGTCGGGGGTGGGGCGCGCACGCCGCGTTTCGCTTTCGCCGCGCGCGGAGAGGAGGGTGCACTCGTGGGTGAGGCCGCACCAGCGGAGGGCGATGTCGGCGCGGTTCTCGACCGTGGCGCTGAAATCGAGGGGCGCGGTGAGCGCGGTGCCGTCGGTGCCCACGGTGTAGGCCGAGAGGTCGGGGTAGGAGAAGTCGATGACGACAAACGGGCGGGGGTCGGCGGGATCGTCGGAGGGGTATTCGGTGCGCTGGGCCACGACACTGAGGCGCACGGTGTCGAGGGGGGAGAGCAAACTGTCGGCGCGCCGCAACACCAGTCGGGCATCAGCGGGCAGGTTGCCGAGCAAGAGGGCGAAAAGGAGGGCGAGGAGGAGACCGACGCGGCGGGCGGTGCGAAGACGGGCGGGGGCTTGGACGCCGCTGTGGGGGGCGGAACACGGGCTCGTGCGGGGCTTGTGGGCGGACGAGTGGGCGAAAATGCGGAAATGGCGGAGAATCATGGGTGGGGTTGGGCGAAATGATTTTACAAATGGAGCGGGTGGATACCGACGCGGGGACGTGCGTGCCGACGGGCTCGCGGTGAGGTTTCGGATGCTCGGGTTGGGCGCGGAAGGTGGGCGGATGCGTGCCGACGGGAGGTGGGGATTAGCGCACTTCTACGTGCGTGGCGGCGACAGCGCCCACGGGGCCGTGGACACCGCGGGTGAGGAAGGCCACGAGCGTGAGGCGGCGGAGATTGAAGCGCGTGGTGGTGGCGAAACGTGCCGACAAACCGAGACCGACGGGGAGCTTTATTTCGCCGTGCACGCGGTAGGGATCGGCACCGGCCACAGTGCCGGGGCTTTCGGGCGAGGTGGGTTGCGCTGCCGAGCTGCTGCCGACGGAGGCAGGGAGGGGAGTTGCTGCCGACGGGGCGAAATGGGACGCTGCCGCGGATCGGGCGTCGGTCGAACGGGGGGCAGTTCCAGCCGAACGGGTGAAATCGGCCGACTGTGGGGAGGGGTGAGACGCTGCCGCGAGCTGAGCGTCGGTCGAACGGGTGAGCACATTGGCCTGCGGGGCGGCGGCAGGACGCGTCATGGCCGGAGCCGAGCTGCCCGGGCGGGGCGCCGCCAGACGGTGGGCGGCGGGGCCGGTGAGATCGAGGCGCAGCACGTGGCGGTGGAGGTAGTCGGCGCGTTCCGTGCCGTCGGCCAACGTTTGCGGGGCCGTGATGCTGTCTTCGACCAACCAAAGGTGGAGATACGTTTCGGCGTCGGCATGCCCTGCGGCGTCGGTGAGGTGGCGGGGGCGGAGGGTGTAGGAGAGGGTGCGCGTGGCGAGCGCGACGTGGGCATCGGCCACGAGCGACTGCTGGGCCGCTGCGTCGGCATCGGCCGCGAGGGCGAGACGCTCGGCGAGGGCGGCGTTCCAGGCCGAGGGGCGCAGCAGTGTGCCCCCGACGGGCCGATCGACCGTGCCTTGGGGCCAGGAGTTGACGCGGGCTTCGTCGGTGAGGCGGCGGGCATCGGGGCCGGCGAGGCCGCGGGGCGAGGCATCGGTGGAGAGGGCGAGCGCACCGCCGTGGACGGAAACGGCAATGATGCGGGCGCCGGCGGGACCGGCGGTGAGGCTGTGCAGGAGGTCGGCGGCGGCGGGGCAGTTGCTGCACCGTTGGCCGGTGAAGTCGACGAGCAGCACGTTGCGCCGCGGCACGATGGGGGCGGGGTCTTCGCGCCAGCGGTCGGGGCGCTCCACGGCGTCGCAACCGACGAGGAGCAGGAGGGCGAGGAGTGGGAGGAGGAGACGGGACATGGGGGTGAAACGGTGAGAAAGGGTGGGACGGTGCAATGCTTTTTGCCGAAGTATTCAATTGAAAACCAAGGACTTGCAATGCTTTTCGCCGAGCCGTCAGTGGAAATCGAGGGCGTCGGCGATGCTGCGGTCGAAGCATTCGCTTGAAAACCACGGCCTTGCAATGCTTTTCGCCGAGCTGTCAGCGGAAATCGAGGGCGTCGGCGATGCTGCGGTCGAGGCATTCGCTTGAAAACCAAGGCGGTGCGGTGCTTTCCGCCAGGCTGTCAGCGGAAATCGAGGGCGTAGGCGATGCTGCGGTCGAAGCATTCGCTTGAAAACCAAGGCGGTGCGGTGCTTGCTGCGCGGGCGTTCGTGGAAATCGAGGGCGTAGGCGATGCTGCGGCCAAAGCATTCGCTTGAAAAACAAGGCCTTGCAACGCTTTTCGCCGAGCCGTCAGCGGATCATCGAGGGCGTTGGCGGTGCGTCGGGCGTCAGCGGGCGGGGTTCACGAGTTTGCGGGTGACCACGGCGCCCGGCGTGACGATGCGCAGCAGGAGGATGCCCGGCGCTGCGGAGGGGATGTCGGCCGGCGTGATGACGAGTTCGCTACCCTGCGCGGGACGCGAGAGCGTGCGGCTGAAGAGCGTGCGACCGTCGAGCGCCGAGACCGTGACCACGGCTTGCGACTCGGGCGCGTTGAAGAGGATGCGCCAGGCCTCGGGGCTCAGACTCAGCGAGACGGGTGCCGCCGAGTGGCCGGGGCGCGCGATGCCCGTGGTGGCCGCGTGTTTCAGCGCAAGCAGCAGACCCTTGTAGGCATCGATGCGGCCGTAGCCGTAGAGCGGCGTCCACTCGGCTTTTTGCATCACGGAGGGGCGGCGGGCACTGTGGCGGATGATGTCGGTGATGTCGGCCGGTGTGAGGGTGGGACTGGCCTGCAACCACAGCGCCACGCAGCCTGCCACGAAGGGCGAAGCCATCGATGTGCCCTGCATCGCGCCATAATAGTAGGTGCGGTCGCCGCGCTTCAGCACATCGGCGATGAAGGTGGTTTTGGCCTCCGGGTTGAAGCCCGGTGCGAGGGCATTGAGCGCGCTGCACACCATGCTGCCGGGGGCCAAGACGGTGGGGCGCACGCGGAGGGTGTCGAGACCCGGGCCGTTGGACGAGAAGTAGCTGCGCAAACCCACCTGGTCGATGCCGTTGAGCACCACGTTGGGGCGGTTGCCGCGGGGCGTGGGGTGGAGGGCATCGGGGTAGTCCTTGCGCGAGGTGAAGCTGCCCACGGCTATGGCCGAGGGAATGGTGGCGGCGCCTTCGCCCACGAGGTAGTCGGCGGTGGGGGCGAGGTGCTCGGCGGCGTGGCCGGGCACGGCGGTGGGCGAGAAGCGACCTTGGTGGCGCTCACACCAGAAGTGGAAGGTGCGTTCGCTCCGCACCGAGGCGGGGAGGCTGATGGCAAAGACCACTTCGGCGGCGGGATCGTTGAGGTCGACGCGCACGCGGTTCATGTGCAGGCGCACACTCCAGTGCTCTTTGAGGTTGTGGCGGTCGGCACCCGAGCGGATGTCGGCGCAGCGTTGCCAGAAGGCGGCGTCCATGGGCAGGAGTTTGCCCTGCGTGAGGACGTAGGGGCGGAGTTTGAAGCGCACGGCGCGGTCGGGTGTTTGACCCCAGAGGGCGAGTTCGGCATCGGGATAGACACCGTCTTCGCCGGTTTTGGTGCGGGTGAAACGCACGTAGCGCGTCTGTCCGGGTTGGAGGGTGGCGCCCACGTGCAGGTCGTCGATGCCCTCATTGCCCATGGCGGCGACGATGATGCCCCCGGGGCCGGTGAGGGCGGAGAGGGTGCGATCGTAGGGCGTGGTGCCGTCGTGCGGACCGATTTGCGAGCCGAAGCTCAGGTTGGTGACCCAGGGCATGTGGCGCCGGCGGGCGAAACTGCTGATGAAGCGCACGTCTTCGATCACCTCGGCGCCCTCGAAGGTGGAGGGGATGAGGAGGAGCGAGGCACCGGGGGCGACGCCGTGGAAGTGGTTGCCCACTTCGCTGCCGGCGGCGATGGCCGCCACGTGCGTGCCGTGGCCCCCGCCTTGCAAATCGACGTGGTCGGTGCCGTCGACGATGGTGGTGCTGTCGACCGGCAGGGAGCCGTCGCGCGTGGGGGTGTAGCCGCTGCGATCCCAGAGGGCGATGATGCGGCTGCGCCCCTCCCGGTCGAGGAAGGCGGGGTGGCGATATTCGAAACTGCGGTCGATGATGCCGAGGATCACGCCGCGGCCGTCGAAGGGCGTGTCGAGTTGGGTGCCGGCTTGCACGCGGTCGACGTCGGCGGCGCGGCGGGCTTTGTCGAGCAGCGGGGCGAAGGTGCGGCGTGGCGTGAGGCTCTGCACACGGGGGTCGGCGGCGAGGCGGCGCAGCGTGGCGGCGTCGGCCGTGAGGGCGAGGAGCCCTTCGGAGAGGACGCGGGGTTGTGCCGCGGGGTAGTCGGCCGCGAGGCGGTCGGCGGGGAGGGTGGTCTCGACGTAGACGGCGGTGCGGAGCGTGTCGGCCGCGGGGTCGGCACCGGCGCGGAGGAGGTGCGGGGCGTCGGCGAGGAGGAGACTGTGGAGGGCGGGATCGGCCTTGGACAGGGCGAGGGAGTCGACGCGGGCGGGGATTGCGGCGGCCGTGGCGAAACGGGGGGTGCCGGACTGGGCGTGGGCCTTGGGCGCTGCGGCGAGGGCGGCGGAGAAAAGGAGGGGGAGCAGGAGCATAACTCGGGGGCTGTGGCGTGAAGATTCGGGGTTTTGCGCCGGGGGCGCGGGAGTTTTCGGGGTGGTGGGGAAGACGGGCGAGATAAGGCGCGGGCGGATTGGGGCCGTGCGGGCTCGTTGGCCGTGCGAGCGGGCACGTTTTCGGCATGAGGCCTTGGGTGCTTGGTGCCTTGGGTGCTCGTTGGCCGTGCGGACGGGCACGTTGGGTTGGGGCGGGCACGTTTTCGGCATGAGGCCGTGGCGTTCGGTGCCGTGCGGGGCATTTGCCTTGGGTGGGCACCCGTCGGGCGTGTGGGCGGGCCTTATCGGACGGCAGAGGTGCCGCTGCCGGTGGTGGCGCCGCGCTGGGTGTAGGCGATGCGGGTGGTGACGCCGCCGGCGGTGAGGGTGAGGTGGGCGGTGCGGGCGGCAAGGTGCAGGTTGGGCCGCATGGTGAGGGTCACTTTGTGCAGACCGGGACCGGGCTGTGCGAGGGAGTCGGGCACGGTGAGCCAGGAGGCGTCGGAGGTGAGGCGGTGGGAGGGCGTGTCGCGGTCGTAGAGCGTGAAGCGCAGGTAGGCGGTGGTGTCGGCCGCGCGGTAGTTTGCGGCGAAGTAGGTGCCTTCTGTGGCGTCGTCGTATTGGGCGGTGGGATAGTCCACGTCGTGGTGCGGGAACTGGAAGAACTTCACCTCGATGGGGCGCAGCACGGGGGTGGCGGCGGTGAGGGTGAGGGTGCCGGCCAGGGTGCGCCCGAGGGTGTTGGGGGCGAGGCGCACGACGAGGGGCAGGCTTTGCGAGGCGGCGGTGCCGGCGGGGAGGTCGAAGCGGCGCGGGGCGAAGAGCAGGCGGGTGCTGTCGGCGGGGGTGCGGTAGGTGAGGTTGAGGTGCCAGGAGTCGGTGCTGACGAGGCGGAGGGTGTCGGTGGTTTGGTCGGCATACCAGCGGATTTCGCCGTTGACGGTGGGACCGAGGGCGAGGCGGTGGAAGTTGGTTTCGCTGTCGCTGTTGCAACTGCCCAGGAGCAGGAGACCGATGAGGGCGGGGAGGAGGAGCAGGCGGTGCATGGGTGAGGAAAGGTGGGGGGAGGTTGGGAAAAGGTGGGCGGCGCCGACGGCCGCAGGGCGGGGTGTGCGCTCAGGGCTGCGAGGTCGGCACACAGCGCGGCGGAGGGGGCGCGGGCGGCGGGGGATTGATCCCTACCGCCCACGCGCCGAGGGGCGTGATGCGCCTATGCCGTGCGGCGTCGGGCCGCGGTGCGGGCGGGCATCAGGGTTTGGCCGCCTGGGTGTAGGTGAGGTAGGTGGTGACGCCGGCCGAGGTGAGGGCGAGACGGGCAGTGCGAGGGGCGTGGTCGGGGTTTTCGGTGAAGGTGAGGGTCACTTCGTGGTGGCCGGCGGCGGGGGTGGCATCGGCGGCGGAGAGGGTGAGCCAGGAGGCGTCGGAAGTGAGGCTGTGGTGGGCGGGATCGGTCGTGTCGTAGAGCACGAAACCGCAAACCACGGTGCCGGCCTTGTAGGGGAGGGGCTCGATGAAGATGGGGGTGGCGGTGGTGAGGGCCGACGCGGGGGTGTCGGTCTCGGCGGCGGGACGCAGCACGGTGGGGGCGGGACGGCGGATGTCGAGCCAGGGGAGTTGCACCACGGGCAGGCCGATGGTGCGGGTCGTGCCGGCTGCGGCGGTGACGTTGAGGCGGGCGGTGCGGGGGGCGCCGGTGGTGTTGGCGCTGAAGCGCAGGGCGAGGGGCTGCGTGACGAAGTGGTTGGCCTCGACACGACCCGATTCGGGGGCGGCGGTGAGCCAGGCGGGGGTGCCTTGCGGCGTGGCGACGGCGACGGTCCACGAGTCGGTGCTTTGCAGTCCGACGGTGTCGGTGGACTGGTCGGCGTAGCAGAGTCGACCGCCCGACTGGAGGGGGATGAAGTTGAGCTGGTGTACCTGATTGGGGGTGTCGTTGTCGCACGAGGTGAGGAGGGCGGGGGCGGCGAGGCCGAGGAGGGCGACGGCGGTGAGGAGCAGGGTGCGCATGGTGTGAAGGGTTTTAAGGGTAGGTGGAGTGGGTTGAAGGGCGAGACGGGCGCTGCGGGTCGACTTAGGCGCGGTGTGCTGCGGCAGGCGGGCGGCGGGTCTTGCGGAGTAGGCGGGTGACGGGGCGGCGGCGCGGAGCCGGCGCGGGACGGTGGGGTGCGGCGGTCAATACCAGTCGATGTTCGACGAATAGGCCGAGCGCTTTTCGTAGCGCAGGGCGTCGGCGAGTTCGGCGGCTTTGGCGCGGATGGAGAAATTGAACGAGGAGTAGGGGTAGAGCACCACGTTGCACGTCATTTGGAAGCAGTGGAGGTCGCGGGAGAGGGCGGCCGTGGTCATCGAGATGGCGTGGCGCGTGAAGTCGTAGCCCGAGGTGAAGTTGATGTTCCAGCCTTTGGAGAGGGTGAGGTTGCCCGAACAGTTGAGGGTTTGGGTGAAGCTGTAGGGGTAGCGCATGTTGGCGCGGTGGATGGGCTTGGAGCGGTCTTCGGCCATGGAGATGCCGTAGGAGAAGGTGAGGTTCCAGGGCAGGGCAAAGAGGAGATAGCCGTCTTCGTCGACGCGGGCTTTGGCTTTCTGCTCCTTTTGGGGTTTGCGTCGGAGCATGGGGTCGATGTTGGCGTCGTCTTGCGGGTCGCCCTGCTCTTCGTCGGCGTCGGCTTCGTCGTCGGGCCCGTGCTTGCGCTGGGGGAGTGCGGCGGCGTCGGCGTCGCGGTCGGGATGGAGGAGTTTGTCCCAGCCGTGGCCCGTGAGCAGGCCGAAGAGGGTGAGGAGTTTCTGGCCGTTGAGGGTGTAGGAGAGGTTTTGGCTCATGCCTTGGAAGCGACCGAAGCGGCCGTAGCTCCACTCGGTGCGGTTGCCCACGACGACGTTGCCCTTGTCGTCGAACTCATAGGCGTAGGTGGCCCACTGTGCGGCGAGGGAGAAGGTGTAGCTCTTGGTGAGTCGCAGGCGGAGGTTGGTGCTGAGGTCGGACCAGGGGCGGACTTTGGCGGCGAGGTTGTAGGAGAGGGAGGCCGAAAGTTCGTCGATGAGCGAGATTTTGCGGAAGCCCGAGGTGTCGGCGTCCGATTTGATTTTCATTTCCAGGTTGTTGGAAACCGAGAAGTTGAGCGTTCCCTGTCGGGTGGCGTTGGGATAGCCGTAGGCCCCGATGGCGTAGGGCGAATAGCTCACGGTGGAGACGGTGCCGTCGGGGTTGGTGCGGACGTAGTGGGTGGTGAAGCCGCGCGCCTCGTCGGTGAAGTCCGGGGCGAAGGAGAAGCTCACGGCGGGCTTGAAGACATGGCGGAAGGCCTGCACGCGATCGCCGAAGAGGAGGCGCACGGGCTTGTAGAATCCGTAGAGGGTGGTGTTGGCCGAGAGGGCTACGTTCCAATCGAAGAGGTTGTAGAACCCGTAGACCGTGTCGGTGCGCTCGCTGCCCGCGGCGGTGTTCCACGTTTTGCGCTGCCGCGAGAAGTAGGTGCGCCCGCTGAGGTTGAAGGAGGGCGAGATGTTGATGTACTTGAAGAGTTGGAAGGTGGCTTCGACGGGGATGCGGTGCTGCATGCCGTTGCGCCATTTGAGCAGCGGGGTGTGGAAGAATTGCGACTCGGAGGAAGCGAGCGAATTGGTCATCTGCCCGGTGTAGGAGAGGGCGATTTTCTCATACCAGCGCTCTTTGCCCACGGCTTTGCTGCGGCGCAGCGGATAGAAGCGGGCCACGGAGAGCGAAACGTCGGGCAGGGAGACGGAGAGGGAGGCGTTGCGCATGTCTTGCGACACGTTGGCCGAGGCCGAAAGCGACAGGCCGAGCGAGGGAACGCTGTGGCTGAAGCTCACCGACGAGGCGCGGGTGCTCTGGGTGTAGGCCAGCGGCGTGTAGAGGGAGGCGAGATTGGAGCGTTCGTAGTTTTGCGTGGCGAAATTCACGCGGGCCGAGAAGGAGGTGTTGGGGTTGGCCTTCGGGTCGGAGCTGTGGCTCCACTGCACTTTGAGCGAGGTTTGCTTGGTGTAGTCGGGCATGTTCTTGTCGCCGTTCACGGTGGTGAGGTAGGAGAGGAAGACATTGCCGCGATAGGCGTAGCGGCGCGCGTAGTTGCTCTCGGCCGAGAGGCCCCACGAGCCGCGGGTGTAGATTTCGCCCAGGAGTTTGAGGTCCATGCGGTCGGAGAGGGCGAAATAGTAGCCGCCGTCGCGCAGGTAGAAGCCGCGGGCGGTCTCGTCGCCGTAGGTGGGCATGATGAGGCCCGAGGAGTATTTCTTGTTGACCGGGAAGAAGCCGTAGGGGATGGCCACGGGCAGGGGCACATCGGCCACCACGAGATAGGCCGGGCCGAAGAAGGTTTCTTTGCCCGGCGTCACTTTGGCGCGCGTGAGTTGGAGATAGAAGTGGGGGTGCGGGGCGTCGCAGGTGGTGTATTGGGCGTTTTGGAGGTAGAAGTTGCCGTCGCCCGTGCGTTTGGCGTCCACGCTGTAGAGCAGACCCGTACCTTGGGTGGTTTTCACGTCGTTGATGAAGCCCTTTTTGGTCTTGAAGTTGAAGGCCATTTCGCGGCTTTCGTAGTTCTCGCTCCCTTGGGTGTAGACGGGTTGTCCCTGGGCTTGGCCGGTGCTGTCGGGCACGCCGGTGGCGCGCACCAGCGAGGAGTCCATGTTCAGGGTGATGAAATCGGCTTTGAGGCCCATGTTTTGGTATTTCACGCTGGCGTCGCCGTAGAGGTAGGCCAGTCCGCTGCGGGCGTCGTAGACGAGGCTGTCTTTGGCCGCGTATTGCACCGGTGCGTCGATGCCGGCTTTGCGCACCCGCAGGGAGTCAGGGCGGCGGCGGGTGGTGTCGGCCAACGCCGCGGAATCGGCTTGGCGCAGGTGGGCGTTTTGTGCCAGGGCCAGGGAGTCGGCGGCGATGCGCGCGTCGAGACTGTCGGTGGGATGGGCGCGGCGCAGCGAATCGAGGTGGGCGCTGAGGCGGCGCGCGGCGGCGTTGAGGCTGTCGAGGGCTGCGGCGGCGCGCCGGCCGGCGGTGGTGCTGTCGAAGCGGGCGACCGCGGAGCGCACACCCGTGGTGCTGTCGCCCACGAGGGCCGAGGGGGGGAGCGAGTGGGGCGTGCCGGGGTGGCCGCCGCCCGTGAGCAGGGCGCCGGTGTGGCAGGCCAGGGTGAGTAGCCCGAGGAGCAGGGCCGCCAGCGGGGCGGCGAGGGGACGAAGGGCGGGGAGATGCAAGGTGTGTGGGGACTTGGGAGGCGCGCCGACGGGCGGCGGGGCTTCGAAGTTACTATATATATAATGTGTGCGCGGCGGTGCCGACGGACGGCGTCGGTGTTTCGGCGTGCCGACTGCGGCGTGCGGGGGGCTTTCGCGGAAGTGCCTACGGACGACGGGCGCCTTTCGTCGTGCCGACTGCGGAGCGGGGGGCTTTTTGCGGCGGTGCCGACGGACGGCTTGCGCTTTTCGGCGGTCGGCGGGGGCGGTTCACTCCATCTCTGCGCGCCAGCGGCGGAAGGTGCGGAGCCCCACCGTGCCGAAGCGGGCCACGCGCGCCTCCACCTCCGAGGGCGTGAGGAAACGCAGCGGGTGGCTCTTCGAATGGAACAGGTCGGCGTAGCAAATGATGCGCTCTTCCGGCGTTTCGGGCAGGAGATCCACCGCAGGGAGGGGGAGTTCGAGCCGACGGATGTCGGCCGCCGTGAGCCCCGTGCCGGTGTGGCGCTCGCAGATGCGGGCCAGCGCCTCGTGGCCCTCCGCGCGCAGCAGTTGCGCGCCGAGCGGGCCGTGCATCAAGTAGGGCGCCGTGCCGTGGCAGTGGATGGCGGGGGCAGAAGTGAGGTAGATGCCGATGTCGTGCAGCATGGCGCCGGCTTCCACCAGGGCGAGATCGGCGCCGAGTTCGGGGTGGCGGCGCGCGATGTCGAGGGCGCGACGGCACACCTGCCCACTGTGGAGCAGCAGGAGCCGCCGCAGTGGCGAATCGGTGGGGTAGTGGCGGGCGATGAGGGCGCGGTAGTTCACGGGCGGGGGGCGTTTTTGGGTGCGAGGCGCGGCGCGTCGGGACGTGGCGCGGTGGGTTTCGTGGCCGAGCGCGGCGTGGCGTCGGGCCGACCCGGGGCGGTGCGCGGGTCGCCGTCGGGGATGGCGTCGCCGTCGTGCGCGTTGTCATTGTCGTTGCGCGGGTCGGCGCCCACTGCCTGCTTGCGCCCGTCGGCAAAGCCCGCGGCATAGCCTCGGCGGTAGGCCGCGGCGTAGCTTTGGCGCTCGTCGGGGGTGGGATATTGCGACGACTCGTCGTAGGTGGCGCGCTCGTCGTTGTTCATCCCGTCGGTGTTGCCGCTCAGGTAGCCGTCGTCGTAGCCCGCTTCGGCGGGGTCGCGGTCGGGCGCCGGGCTGACGTCTTCGGCGGGCGTGGATTCGGCCGGCGCTTCGGCGGGCGAGGCGGGGGCGTTGTCGAGGGTGTCGGGCACCGCCATGTGGCGCGTGCTGTCCCGGCCGGCGAGCCCTTCGGGGGTGAGGGGCACATCGGTCGAGCGCTTGAGGAAGAAGATGAGGCCGCCGGCCACGGCGAGCAGCAACACGAAGAGCAGGCTGCGCAGCAGGGTTTGGCGACGGGATTCGGAGGACATAGTCGAGTGGATGTGTTGAGGGGAGGGGAGACGGGGCGCCGGCACCGGCCGCCGCAAGGGCAGCGCGCGCCGAGGCCGCCGCGGTTATCGTTTGCGACCCGCGTCGATGCGCAGGAAGATGAAGAGCAGCAGGGTGAAGCCCCACAGCGACGAACCGCCGTAGGAGAAGAACGGCAGCGGGATGCCGATGACCGGCGCGATGCCCAGCACCATGCCGATGTTGATGAACACGTGGAAGAGCAAGATCGACAGCACCGAGTAGCCAAACACCCGCCCGAAGGTCGACGTCTGCCGTTCGGCCAGCGCGATGAGCCGCCAGATCAGCAGCAAGAAGAGCACCAGCACGCCCGCGGCGCCCAGAAAGCCCTCTTCTTCGCCCACGGTGCAGAAGATGAAGTCCGTGTCTTGCTCCGGCACATAGTCGAGTTTCGTCTGCGTGCCGTTCATGAATCCCTTGCCCAACAGGCCGCCCGAGCCGATCGCGATCTTCGATTGCGTCACGTTGTACGAGGCGTCGCGGTCTTCCTCCACGCCCAGCAGCACACGGATGCGCGTGCGCTGATAGTCCTTCATGGCGTTGTTGAGCACATAGTCCGAGGTGTAGAGGAAACCCACGCTCGAGATGGCAAAAAGGCTGATGAGCAGGTAGGTGTTGGCGCGGCGCCCGATCCACTGCATGCCCAGATAGCCGATCATCACGATGCAACCGCCCAGTTGCGCCCAGCTGATGTCGAAGGGGTGCACGAAGGCCGAGACGCCGTAGGCCACCACGTGCAGCGCGGTGCCCCAGAAGAGCAGGCGGTGGGCGTGTTCCGGTTCGCGCGGCACGTACACCCGCAGCAGGCCCGCCGTGAAGAGCCACACCAGCGCCAGCACCACCGATTCGCCCACGCTGGCTGTCGTGCCCGGCAGCGGCGTTTCGCCCTGACCGATGCCCACCACGAAATAGACCACCGCCGCGGCACCGCAAAACAGGATGCTGCCGGGCATGCCCTCGCGGTAGAACATGAGGAAGAAGGCGAAGTAGACCAAGGCCGAACCCGTTTCTTTCTGCAGCACGATCAGCACGAAGGGCAACAGCACCACGCCCGCGGCGCGAAGAAAGTTGCTCCGGCGGTTGAGTGTGAACCCGTATTGACCGATCACCTTAGACACCATGAGCGCCGTGGCGCACTTGGCAAACTCGGCCGGCTGCAACGAAACGGGGCCCAGCGAGATCCAAGAGCGCGAACCCTTGATGTCGTGGGCGATGAACGGCGTGACGAGCAGCAGCACCATCATCGACCAGTAGAACAGGTCGGCCAGCATGTCGAAATAGCGGTCGTCGAACATCAAGATCATACCTCCCAGCCCCAAAGCGCAACCGATCCACACCAACTGTTTGCCGGCGCGGGTGTCGAAGGAGAGAAGGCTTTGCAGGTCGAAGGTGTGGCTCGCGCCGCACACGCTGAACCAGCCGAAGGTGAGGAGCGCCAGGAAGATGAGGAGCACCCAACCGTCGGCGCGAAAGGCGGGATTGAGCTGATTATCGCGCATGGCTGCCGTAATTGATGTGACGAAGGCGGAAAGACTCGGCCCGAGCGCGAGAGCCCGCCGAGAGTTTGCCGTTGAGATACTGTTCCATGATGAGCGAACCGATGGGCACGGCGAAGTCGGCGCCGAAGCCGCCGTTCTCCACGTACACGCACACGGCGATCCGCGGTTTGTTCATCGGTGCGAAGCCCATGAAGGCCGAGTGGTCGTGGCCGCGGTTTTGCGCCGTGCCCGTTTTGCCGCACACCTCCCCGCCGGGGAAGTCGGCCCCGCGGCACGTGCCGGCCAGCACCGAGCGGCGCATGCCCGCCACCGCATAGTCGTACCAACGCCGCGCCACCAGCGTGCGGTGCGGCCGCGTGTAGGTCGTGTCGAGCCGTTCGCCCTGAATACTCCGCGCCACATGCGGCACGAAGTAGTGGCCGCGATTGGCCACCGTGGCCGCCAGGTTGGCAATTTGCAGCGGAGTGGCCGTCACCTCGCCCTGCCCGATCCCGATCGAGATCACCGTCAGTGCGTTCCACGACCGTTTGTAGGCCTTGTCATAGTAGGCCGCGTTCGGAATCATCCCGCGCCGCTCGCCCGGCAGGTCGATGCCCAGTTTGTAGCCGAAGCCCATGTGCACCACCTGGTCTTTCCAGCGTGTCATCGCCGCCTGCACCGAACCGTACTTCCCGCGATTGCTCAGCAGGCGCAGCAGGTTCCAGCAGAAATAGGAGTTGCACGACGTGCCGATGGCCGGCACCAGATTGATCGGCGAGGCGTGGCCGTGGCAGCCCACGTGCAGCCCTTTGTAGTTGAAGCCGTGGGCGCAGGGGAAGGCCACACTCGGCGTGATCGACCCCTCTTGCAATCCCAGCAGGGCTTGCGAAATCTTGAACGTCGAGCCCGGCGGGTAGGTGCCCGCAATGGCGCGGTTGAGCAGCGGGCGCCGCTCGTCGCGCATCATGGCCGTCATCGCTTTGCCGCGGTCGCGCCCCACCATCTCGCGCGGGTCGTAGGTCGGCGCCGAGGCCATGGCCAGAATTTCGCCCGTCGAGGGTTCGATGGCCACGATGGCGCCGTATTTGCCCTCCAGCAGTCGCTCGGCCAACTCCTGCGTGCCGTAGTCGATGCCCAGCGTGAGGTTGCGACCCGGCTGGGCCTGCGTGTCATACTTCCCGTCCATGTAGTGGCCCTTGGTGCGGCCGTGCACGTCGCGCAGCAGAATCCGCATGCCCTTCTCGCCGCGCAGCACTTTCTCGTAGCTCCGCTCCACACCGAGCTTACCGATGTAGTCGCCGCTCTTATAATAGGCGTCGGAGTCCACGTCGGCCTGGTTCACCTCCGCCACGTCGCCCAGCAGGTGGGCCGCGATGCCCGAGGCGTAGCGACGCACCGACCGCTTCTCGGCCGAGAAACCGTTGAACCGAAACAGCTTTTCGCGAAACTTCGAAAACTCGTCGGCAGGAATCTGGCTCATAAACAGCTGAGGCGTGTTGCGAGAGTAGCCCGGATTCTTCTTCGGATCTTTGATTTCCGCCATCCGTTGCATGTACTCCTCCCGCGTGATGCCCATCGTGCGGCAGAAATCGGCCGTGTCGATGCCGTGTTGGTCTTGCATCGTCACCAGGATGTTGTACGACGGTTCGTTGTACACGAGCAACTTCCCGTGACGGTCCGTGATCAGCCCGCGCGAGGGGTACAAGATCTCCTTGCGAAAGGCGTTCGAGTCGGCGCTCTTGCGGTAGTCGTCGCTCATGAGTTGGAGCGCCAACAGCCGAAGCACAAAGACAACAACGATCGACAGCGCAATGCCGCCGATCACAAACTTGCGCTTCTCAAAACTATAATCTTGGGGCACGGGCGATGGGGGGGATGAAGGGGGTGAATGGATGCGGACAAACCGCCGCACAGTCGGGATTCCGGGGACTGCGCGGCGGAGGGTCGTGGGGAACGGCCGCCGAGCGGCGGACGGGGCAGCGCCACGGGGGCGGATGCCTGAAGGGGGGCGGGCGGAGCGGCGAGAACGGGCAGAACCTGAAGATGAAAAAAAAGGCCCGTTGGAGTCTCGCCGCCGTGGAGCGGAAAGGAATGAGGAGCAAACCGCCCCGGTGCCCGCAGGACGATGGCCGACCGCGCGGAGCGGAGGGCGATGGGTGCGGCGACAGGAAGCAGAGATGGACTTAACAGAAACTTGTATGAAGAGATTAGCCTCCTGTACGTCGCATGTGGGGAAAAAATGAGGGGGCGTGCGTGCCGCGTTGGCGGGGCGAGACCCGCCGCGGGCGTTCGGCTGCCGCGGAGTGCCGTCGCTCGATGGACATCGCGGTCGGTCAGCCGAAGGGTGCCGCAACGATAGGGAAAATGAACCTCCCTACCTGAGGAGCACGCCACGCTATAATGGGTCGCGGGCGTTCGGCCGCTGCGGGGTGCCGTCGCTCGATGGGCATCGCGGTCGGTAGGCCGAAGAGTGCCGCAATGATAGGGAAAATGAACCACCCTACCTGAGGAGCACGCCACGCTATCATGGGTCGCGGTCGGTCGGCCGAAGGGTGCCGCAACGATCGAGCAAGTGCGCCATCGCGCTATGGGAAGCGCGGGCGCGGGCGGAGCGGCCGCCGCTGTGGGGAAGCGACGACGTGAGCGCGATGCGGAACTACAGATACAGGCACCGCGACTCACCGTACGTCGCTAAGAGAAGTGGGGAACGAACATCCCGGGCCGGACGACCGTGGGCGGTCGGCGGCGAACTTCCCGGAGCGCGGTGGCGCGGAAGGCCTGTGTGCGCGATGCGACCGGCCGCGCAAGGGGCAGCGGCGGCACAAACGCGCGCGTGTCGGTTTTTTTCATCCACATCCACCCTCGGTTGCGGCGCGCAGGGCACCGGCGGGGCGGAAAGGCGGACCGATCAGTTCAGCGTCCGGTTATTTTAGTTCGTTGTGTTGGTCATGGGGGCGGCGCACGAGGCGTCGGCGCCGTGAGGCGGCACGCGCGCGGCGGGGCGAGAGGCACAGGCCGTGCGGGGCAGCGAGGGGCATGCGCAGGGCGTGAAACCTAATTGCGCAGCATGGGTAATGATTCGCGCAGGGGCGCAAAACGCATTGCGCAACGGGGACTACGATTGGCGCAGCAGGGCGACCTTTCGCGCAGCCGTGGGCGTCAGCCCTCAGCGAGCCGCCGTTTCGGCCGAGGAGAAAGCCACGCGCACCCGTTCGAACGTGGCCCA
>ERZ1699231.179-NODE-179-length-19984-cov-2.770811_pt1 | contig 19984 bp, 13 predicted proteins | sample MGYA00581551_ERZ1699231 | MGnify/ENA primary metagenome ERZ1699231 (study PRJEB42319, sample SAMD00040326) | human oral metagenome | material: saliva | host: Homo sapiens | study: EMG produced TPA metagenomics assembly of PRJDB4115 data set (Metgenomic analysis of... | reverse complement strand
GGTGCCAAGTAGAGCAAGTGAGACGGTTGTGAAGCCGAAGCTGTTACCACAATCGTATAATCCATGGCTCCGTATTTACGAAGAGTTTCTACCTGCGTACGAACTGTTGATTCTTTTTGACCAATAGCCACATAGATACAGATCATGTCTTGACCCTTTTGGTTCAAGATGGTATCAATGGCAATCGAAGTTTTCCCTGTTTGACGGTCCCCGATGATCAATTCCCGTTGACCGCGTCCAATTGGAACAAGGGCATCAATGGCTTTCAAACCAGTTTGTAGGGGTTCTGAGACAGATTTCCGTTGCATAACACCAGGAGCTGGTGTTTCGACTGGACGGAATTTATCTGTCACAATCTCACCCAAACCATCTACTGGTTGGCCAAGTGGGTTGACAACCCGACCAATCAAGGCATCCCCTGCAGGGACTTCCATGATTTTACCTGTACGACGGACAGAGTCTCCTTCACGAATATCCGTGAAATCACCCAAGATGATGATACCGACATCCGTTGTCTCTAAGTTTTGGGCCATCCCGTATGAGCCATTTTCAAAGATCAACAACTCACCACTCATGGCATTTTCAAGCCCATGAGCGCGGGCAATCCCGTCACCAATGTAGGTTACAACACCTGTCTCAGTGACGTCAAAGTTTGGCTTGAAATTTTCAATTTGTTGCTTAATTAAAGCGCTGATTTCTTGTGCGTTAATCGCCAAAATTCACACCACTTTCTATTTCAATTTAGATTTTATAACTTGCAATTGGTGTTTGAGACTGGTATCCAACGTTTTATGATTGGCTGTCACGACAAAGCCACCAATTAAATCTGGATCGATCTTTTGTTGGATCGAGCGAACTTGAATCCCAAATTTTCTTTCGATAATGGGTACTAGCTTTTGCTCTTGAACAGGATCCAAACCAGCAACCGTCGTAACAGTGACGACAAAAGCGTTGCTCAACAGTTGAATCTGATCCAAACAAATCGTTACAATGTCATAAAATAAGGCTTCACGATGATTGAGAATAACCACTTCAATCAAATGGTCGAGTAATTGTGAATCCGAGGGTTGAAAAAGTCTGAGACTTTTTGCTTTCTCTTCATCCTCTACACCGATATGAGCTAAGAAGTTAGCAAGTCCCGTTTCCTCAAAAATACCCTTGATTTGGGTTAATTTTTCAAAGACCAGGTCTTGTTCTCCTTTTTCAAAGACCAATTGAACAAAAGGCTGGGTATATTTCTCAATCACCATCAGTTGCTTTTTGTCCATTAGGCTTCTCCTAATTCATCAAGATAGCGATCGATCAGTTGGCGTTGACCTTCAGCATCCAGCTGTTGGCTCAACAATTTGCTGGCAAGATTGACAGTGAGATCTGCCACATCGCCTTTGATACTGTTCAATGCTTCTTCTTTGTTATGCGCAATTTCTTGTTGCGCTTTTTCTTTCAAACGTACTGCTTCTTGAGTGGCTTCTGAAAGGATCTGAGATTTGTTCTTTTCTGCAGTTTCCTTTGCATTTTCGACAATAGACGCAGCTTCTTTGCGGCTACCTGCCAACTCTTCTTCACGTTTACTTGCTAGTTCCTCAGCTTTTTGACGAGCTGATTCTGCTCCATCAATATCATCTGTAATCTTTTTGGCACGCGCTTCTAAAATTCCATTGATATTGTTCCATGCAAATTTCTTTATTAAAAAGATTAATAATAGGAAGGAACCAGCAATGAGAATAAAGTTACCAATAATTTCACTCATTGATACATGCATTCTTCTACTCCTCCTCTACTTACTCTTCACCATTAATTTTCTTACCAATATAGATTGATGACAACATGGTAAACACATAGGCTTGGATACATGAAATGAAAATCGAAAACGCTGTCCACGCCATGCTTCCAATAAAGGCAAATGGATACCAATAAACAGCTTGATGCGACAAAGTCACAAGCAAGCTTGCTAGTACCTCACCCGCAAAGATATTTCCGAAGATCCGAAGTGCCAAGGAGGCAAAGTTCGTTAATTCTTCCAAAATATTCATGGGGGTCATAAATCCGGGTGTCACAAAAGCCTTTAAATATTCCTTCACACCACGTCTGCGAATTCCTTCTACATGGGCGATTAAGGTGATCAAAAATGAAAAGGCAAAGTCATAACCCAGGTTAGCGGTTGGTGATGTCCACAAATTGTAACCATTGGTCGTTTCGATTTTAGCCATCAATCCAATGTTATTGGCTACTAAAAGAAAGAGGAAAAGAACAAACAAGAACAAGGAATAGTCCTTTATGTAATGTTCCCCAATATTTCCTTTTGTAAAGCCTACGACAAAGTCATATGCGTATTCCAGCACATTTTGTTTGCCTTTTGGTCGGATCGACATTTTTCGACTGGCCCAATAAATGAAGCCAAAAACGGCGAAAACAGAAATCAGGGTCATAGCAAGTAGTGTCAAATTAAAAGATACAGGTCCAAGAGTAATCGTTGGATTGATACTTTCTTCCAAGGTTTGACACCTCCTTTTCTAAAATAGAAGCGTCTATTTGATAATAAAGGCCATAACCAAGGTTACGAAGAAAGTACCTTCGACAAAGGCAACACCAAGAATCAAGAGGCTACGCAATTGACCGATAATTTCTGGTTGACGAGACGCAGATTTCAATAAGCTACTCATCATCAAACCTTCTGCCAGTGATACACCAAAACAGGCTAAACAAAGACCTAAAAATGTTAAATTCATGATGAATTCTCCTTTTATAAATTTTACCTCCTTAGTTTACTCCTAAAAGATATAATAGTCAAATATTTCCTATAAAAGTAAGCGTTTTAGTGAAATTACGTTATTTTTTTAATATGATAATTTTTCCTATCTACGATTGATTTCTTTTAATTTTTAGACGCTTTGTCCACCTCTATTCATTTTTTCTTCTAAAAAACTCTCACCTGCTCAGCAGATGAGAGAATTCGATTATTTAAAGATAGACGTTTTGAAACTGTCTGTTTGTTGCAGTAATTTCTTAAAGATTTTTTCTTTCAAGGCAAGGGTATTGTCAAATTTGACAGAACCATTCTTCAAGCTGGCCTGATCTTTTTCAACCGCAGTTGCAAAGGCTTGTTTTAAGTCATCATAAGTGCTATAAGTAGTCCCATCAACTTCAATAGCCTGAAGTCCATTTTTAGCACTGGTCACCACTTCGTTGAAGTATGCTTTCTTCCAGTCTTCAAGGGTACTGAATGTTCCATCAGAAATCTTTTGAATGATGTAATCATCCCCTAAAGTCGCATGACCTGCTTGTTTGGATTCTTGTTTATACTTGTTTGAAGCATAGCCTAAGAAGCCTTTTTCATAACCATAGTAGCCCCAGAGTCTAAAGGTATTGTGTTTGAAGGACATGGCTCCAGGAGCCCCTTCACTGGTGTTTCCACCATAGATCCCTGTCATCATCGGCACCGTCACATAGGCTGAGCCAAAGTCTGATGGATTATAGACACCATTTCCAGGACCACGATTGGTCATGAAGTTGTTGGTGATGAGATCATCTACTGAATGTAAGGTGATGGCTTTTTCCTCATCACTCAAAGGACGCACCTTATCAAATTGATTTTTGGTATTAGCCCCTCGGTATTGCTTATCAACCTTCTTGAACCAAGCATTGTTTAATGCTTGACTGCCTTTATTGAGGACAGCCTCTCCTTCCAGGTAATCCAGAAGCATGAGGGTGTCGTTATAGCCTTTCATGTACCGATCAATCTCCTCGCGTGAAGTGAGATCATTTGGATTGGTATTGTACCATTGGTTTCCATCATTTGGACGTTCATAGGCCATGTTGAGACCCAAGGCCTTGTATTCCCCATTTGGATTGGATACGGATGGTGTTTGGAGCATGCCTTGGGCAAAGGCTTCGATATCGGTTCCTTCGCGATGTCTCCAACCACCTAAGTAAACCATGCGGTCATTGACGTGCGTTGTTTCGTGCGTGAAGGCAGAGACTCCAAAGTCACTGATCATATCGGTCACCATGAAGAAGACAGAGTCGTCTTTATATGGATTTCCGTAAATTCGCGCCACTGCTCCCATCCGCCAATCTGTCGCATGGTAACGATCGGTTGGGCCATACAATTCACGGATTGGAGCGACATCTTTGCCACTGTTGGTATGTCCATAGCGATCTGTACTAATACCCTTGTAGTTTTGGTTATCAAGGACAGGGGTCGGAACCATGTTATTGCTCTTCAAGAGTTGATTGCGAACCTTATCCGTTGCTAGACGTGACCAGAAATCAAGGTAATTCTGTTGTCCTTTAGCCACCTTATCGATTTCAGCTTTGAAGGCAGTTCGTTCTGCTTCCGTGTTCTTGCCATATTTCTCGAAGGAACTATAAGCCATGGTATTGTAGGTTGAAATCAAGAACATATGGGCATCTTTTAAGTTCAAGAGTGGCAAGATCATTTTACCGTGAACATCATTGTTTAAGCCCTCATAGGCTCTATGCTTAGCAGATGCGAACGCTGGATTGGTCGTCTCAGGCTCCACAATATAGACATTGTCTTTGGTTGCTTTGATGAACCAATCATTCAAGTCTGTATCACTTGTAAAGAGCTCCATATTGTACTTCAGGAAGTCATTAAGATTTCCAGAAAGAGTCGATTTAGCTACGACTTCACGAAAGGCATCGTGGGTCCGAGTCCCTTTGATATAGTCTTCTTTTGAACCAATTTCAATCAAGCGGTCTAAGACATCAACATTCTTACCATAGAAGTCTGGTTTAAACAACATGAGCTGTTTGAGATGGACATCATCAAACTTCACTCCGTAATAACGGTTGAGATAAGAGAGACCCAGGAGAACCGCTGCCTTGTTATCCTCAATTTTCTTGATAAGCGCCCGTTTGGCAGCCTCATCTGTGTTTAATTGATGGTCTTGGTTTTCAACCAACTGTTTCACAAAGTGAGTCAAATTATCCTTCACCTCTTTGAAGGATTCTTCAAGATAAATGTTCTTAATAGCATTGACTTTGTTAGGTCCTGTTCTACCTAAGTGAGTGTAGATTGGATCTGATTGCAATTCTACAGGACTTAATTTCTCTACGATGGCACTGATGAGATCGCTCCGGTCTTTGTCCACCATATTTGGCGTGTAGACTACTTCACCGAGCTCCGCCACACTGTACTCTTTGACTTGTTTGACTTTAGACTCTTTCGGTGAAATGCTAAAGATATCTTTGGTCTTATCCGCATAATGGATCAGGATGTGATCAGCATCTGCTAGTTCCGTGACAAAATCATTGCCCTTCATAGCGGTCACAGACAAGACTTCCTTGGTCAAAAGAGGGCTCGTCGCAGCCAATTTATTCCCTTGGTCGACAATCCACTCTTTATTGTAGAATGGTTGCAATTTAGCAATATTACGGTAAGCCAGCTCACGAGTCGCATCGTAAGCAGTGATGGCCTTGTATTGATCGTCTTTGCTAACAAGGTGATTGAGCGTGTCTTCAATCGGTTTGCTGCTGGTGAATGTATCAGCTGTAATTCCCATTGCTTCGATTTTCTGCTCAGCTTCTGCCAGCGAGATGCTAGGGATTTTACGGGAGTTGTTAAAGGATTTCTTCCCTTCACTCACGCCTTCCACACTGTAATTTCGTTTGGTTCTTGAATAGGTGAAGTAATCATCAGCGTCGATATCCGAGTGTCCGAAGACCATCTCACCCGTTTTGACTTTCATCATGGTGATGTTGTCTTCAATAGTCCCCAAGGCCCAGTTGGTCCCCAGTAATCCACCAGATTGAACCGCTTCTTTGAGTTCAATTGAACCTTTAGCAACTGAATTTCTGAGAACCCCTTCTTTACCTACTGTATGGTTATTTGCTCCATTTTGAGAGGAATAAACTAAACCTGCCGCTTTGGCTTTGTTCCCAGTGATTTCAGCATCAACGTAAGCTTTTTCAACAACACCTTTCCAGTTCTCACCAACAACACCCGCTAGATAGCCACCTTTGTTCCCAGCAGCGTGCAGTTTACCGATAAAGGCAACGTTGCTGACCTTCCCACTACCATCAATTTTATTGACAATTCCTGCTACATCATTGTTCCCGACAACACTTCCTGTTACTTTAACATTCTCGACAGTTGCATTATTTTTGATAACACCTGCGATTGGGGCTACTCGATCTGTCCCAGGTAGGTCAATATTGACATTTTCAAGCAAGAGATTCTTAACCGAGCCACCTTCGATGTTTCCAAATAATGGTCTTGTAATGTTATGGATGGCAAATTTATTTCCATCCGTACTTTCCAAAATTCCCTTGAAGGCATTGGTCACATAGGATTTCCCTGCTGGCTGGACATTAGCCGCATTCATATTGCTACCCAGTTTAAAGGTTCCAGTCGGATTGGCTTGCATGGCTTTTACAAGTTCGTTGAAATTGTAGTAGACATCACCTTCATGTGCTTTGGGTTTCGCAATATAGTGGACATAGACCTCACTGAACTGGTTGTCCCCAGTCCGTTGGACCAAATCTGGAGCTTTGGCTGTTACTTTGTAGAGGGTCGCGCCATCTACCGTCACTTCTTCGATTTTATCAACGGCTAGTTTCGTGACCTTATTATCATGGGTGGTAACTTTTAAGTAGTATGGCTTCACATCAGACGGTGTTTCAGACAAGAGGCTGCTATCGGTCTCAAGACCTTGGTCATCCACGCTAATCAGACTGGTTTCCTTGATGTTTTTGATTTCAACTTTTTTAAGATCAATTCTCAGTGGTTCTTCCTTGAGAACTTCTTCTTCATCCCCATTTCCACGGTCATACACCATGGTCGTTGCGAGCGTATAATCCTTGTAGTAGTCCAAGTCCGCTAAAGCAGCTGCTAAGTCCGTCTCTGAAAGGGTAAAAGTTCTCACCACTTGGTCGCCCTTCTTCAATACAGCCTGGATGGACTTAATAGTAACACCTTCCGGTTTGTCCAAATGATAAGTAGCTTTGGCACTGCGCTTCAATTCTTCCTTATCGACCTGGGTCAAAGTTAAGGTTGGCTTGTCAAGTTCTTTGGTCCCTTGTTGAATGATCTGATCTTGCGCCTGTTCAACTACTTCCTCCGTAACCGTTGGGGCATCCGCCGTTTTAACCCCCTTGATGGTCTTGTAAACCTTGGTGATTTTCTTCTTCCCATTTTTACCGGCTTGAAAAACCCTTTCTGATCCTTTTAGCAAGGTGGCATCTTGTTCGGTTACCGTCTTAAATGGAATTTCCTCAAACGAAACATCCTCTGTTTGGCCTTCAATCGCCTTAGTCCCACGACTAATTTTTTCTGTCACAGGAGCTTTTACTGTTTCAGTTGTCGTGCTCACGGGATCGCCAATCTTCTCGCCATTGACCGTCTTATAAACACGATGAATCTCCTGGCTTCCAGCCTCGCCTTTCTGAAGAAGGCTTTCTTCATCGGTGTAACGATTGGCATCCGTTACATACTCTGTTTCATATGGAAGGATTACCGTTTCTGTCTCTGTTACCGTCCCTTCTGTAACTTGATAGGCTGGGTTCTCCGGTTGAACAGGAGCTTCGCCGACATGGCCTTCTTCTTGTGTCCCTTTGGCTTCCACCACACCTGTATAGGTTGGGTTCTCCGGTTGAATAGGGGCTTCGCCGACATGACCTTCTTCTTGTGTCCCTTTGGCTTCCACCACACCTGTATAGGCTGGGTTCTCTGGTTGAACAGGAGCTTCACCGACATGACCTTCTTCTTGTGTCCCCTTAGCCGTTACAACTGGAGAAGGACTGGGTTGAGGGGTTGGTTGGGCATCTTCTTTTGTCCCGACAGCAAGAATTTGTGAAACTGGTTCTTTAGTGACCTTGCTTTCAACGACTCTGCGAACTTCTTGTCCATCTACCACACTCACTTCTGTCAATAGGGTCCGCTCCCCATTTTGACCAGCAGTCAGCACCTTGGTTTGCCCTTTAGCTAATGTGGGATCAGCTTGTTTGACAGTTTCAAATGGCACAGGCTCAGTAGAGACTTCCAGGCTTGGTTTTTCAACTTGAGGAAAGGCTGGAGCGACTTCTGGGGTCACACGCGCTTGTGGTTCCACTTGTGGAATCCCTGTACTTGTTTTGATCGTTCCTTCTACAGAAGGTTTCGTTTCCTGCATAGCCTTTGGCTCTTGTAAGCTCGTCTTTTGGACTGACGGGTAGCGCAGATAACCAATATAGTCATAGCCGTCAATTTGAATCACGCCATTTGCAAGATCTTTGCTCGATGCGATCGCAAGATCCTGATTATAGGCGCGCAAAACTTGATTTTGTAGGGCTGCGACTTCAACTGGAAGTAGAAGACTTTGTCCCATGGCTCCAATCAAAAGGACGCCCATGACCTTCTTCCGGTGCTTTTTAGAGAGTAAGAGGACCGCAAAGGAAGCAGTGGCTAGACTTAGGCCAAATAGGGCGACTTCCTGACTTCCTGTTTGAGGAAGAACCGACTGAATTGCTTCCTTCTTCTTATAGACGAGATAGAAAGTATCTTCATTTTGATACTCTTCAGGGATTGCATGAATCACCTGTTCTTTTTCTTCAGCAGTTAGCTCTTCTTCTGTCACATATCCTAAGTGCACATGAGCAGGGAGGGTCACCTGATCTGCTTGGACAGGACGAGCCCCTAACAGGCTTCCTCCTAATAAAAAGGCTCCAATGGCCACCGGACCAACACCGACAGATAATTTTCGAATCGAATATTTGGTCATTTTTTCAAACGTTTGTTTCGCTTTTTTCATCCTAAAATTCCTATATAGTAATATTTAACCCTCGAGCAGGGACCTGATTATTTTTAGAGAGGATGGGATCCTTTCCAGAAATAAGAACCTTCCCGGGATTTTTTACCTTTACCTATCTTATCTTTTTTCTTCTATTTTAGCAAGCTCTAAAACTCAAAAAAATAAACCGTTTTCTTTATAGGAAGAAAGCAAACCAAAAAACGCCTCGAAAGGCGTTTGTATTATAGATCTATTTATAAGGATTGGTACAAATCATTGTATCGTTGACTAGCCGTATCCCATGAGAAGTCACGCGTCATAGCTTGCTCTTGCAGACCATACCAAGCCTGTTTGTCATTGTAGTAGACAGCCAAGGCTTCATCAACTGCCCAGTTAAACCAATAGCCAGACAAATTATTGAAGCTAAAGCCTGTTCCACTTCCATCAACAGCATTAAACGGTTGAACCGTATCACGAAGTCCGCCGACTTCATGTACTAAAGGAAGGGTTCCATAGCGCATGGCCATCATTTGAGAAAGGCCACATGGTTCAAAGCGGCTTGGCATCAAGAAGACATCTGACGCTGCATAGATTTCTTGGGCCAATTGAACATCAAAGGTGATGTTGGCTGAAAGTTTGTCTGGGTAGGCTTGACCAAACCAAGCAAAGGCATTTTCAAATCCAGGATCTCCTGTACCGAGCAAGACAATCTGAATATCCTTTTGCAAGAGTTGATGCAACTCTTCTACTACAACATCAAAACCTTTTTGACGTGTCAAACGAGAGACGATTCCAAACAAAGGTACATCATCGCGAACAGGCAGACCGACACGTTCTTGAAGAGCACGTTTGCTAGCTGCTTTACCTGAAAGATCTGAGAGACTGAAGTGATAGGTCAAGAGTGGATCCGTTTCAGGATTATACAGATCCGCATCAATCCCGTTTACAATTCCGGTCACCTTGCCAGACTCCATCCGAAGGATCTGATCCAAACCACAACCATATTCAGCAGTCATAATCTCATGCGCATAGCTTGGAGATACAGTTGTCACACGGTCAGCATATAGAATGCCGGCTTTCATCCAGTTCAGGCAATCATTCCACCGAAGCGTTCCATCTGCATAGCGCTCAAATCCAACTCCGAAAAGATCCCACAACATTCCTGGGTCAAACTGACCTTGAAATTCCAAATTATGGATGGTCAATACTGTTTTAATTCCATGATAAGCTTGAATCCAACGGTATTTTTCCTTCAGCAAGAAAGGAATCATCGCCGTATGGTAATCATGGGCATGAAGAACATCTGGAATGAAGTCAACCCGTTCCATCGTTTCTAAGGCCGCGAGCTGGAAGAAGGCAAAGCGTTCCCCATCATCGAAGTCACCATAGACATGACCTCTAAAGAAATAGTGTTGGTTATCAATAAAGTAAAAGGTGACTCCATCGCGCACAATGCGTTTCACACCAACATATTGACTTCTCCAGCCAACCTTGGTCTCAAAATGCAAGACATCTTCGATTTGATCTCCAAACTTGGCCTCTACCATATCATAGTAAGGGAGGATCACGCGCACATCATGACCACTTTTAGCTAAGGATTTAGGAAGAGCGCCAATGACGTCTCCCAACCCCCCTGTTTTAGAAAACGGTGCTCCTTCAGCTGCAACAAATAAAAGTTTCATTAGACAATATCCTCTGTAACAATCGTTCCTTTTTTAACCACGACAGGTGCTTCTTCTGTCCCACGAATCGTCACACCAGCAGCCACTTCGACACCCTTATCCAGGATAGCATGTTCAACGATTGCATTTTCACGAACCACCACACCAGGGAAGAGAAGACTACTGCGGACTTCTGAACCTTCATGGAGATATACCCGACGAGAAACAACAGAGCGTTCAACGGTTCCTTCTACAATACTACCCGAAGCAAATTGAGAGGTTTTAATATTTGAAGTCTTGGAATAATAAGTTGGTTCTTCATTCTTCACTTTCGTATACACCTTTTGATTTGGTGAAAAGAGCTTCATGAATTTTTGATTTTCCAACATATCCAAGTTTGCATGGTAGTAGGATTCCACTGAATGAATATTGGCAAGGTAGCCTGTATATTCAAAGGCAAAAGCATTGTATTCCACTGCCAAATCACGCAAGATATAGCGCAATTTTTGTGGGTATTCTTTCTTGGCTTCTTCTTCAATTTTTTCAATCAACCAAGGAGTATCTACAATAAAGACATCTGTTGACATATTGTAGACTTCATCAGGATTCTTACCATCAAAAAGTTTTTGCTCTGTAACATGGTCTGTTTCATCAATTTCCAAGACAGCATTCACTTCAGAAATGTTTTGCAGATGCAACTTTTTATAAACCACTGTAATCGGACGATCAATGGTATTATGAAGGTGGAAAATCTGATTGAGGTCAATATTCATTAATACATCACAGTTCAAAGCAACTGTTTGATTAGAACCAGACCGTTTCAAATAGGTCAATAATTGTTGGTAGTATTCTGGCCCTACCGTTGTATTTTCAACCGGAGTATTATAGATTCCGAGGTAATAGTGGCTCAATAAAGTAGACAAGCCCCACTCACGACCTGAACGAATATGGTCAAAGACCGAACTAATATTTTCTTGTTGGAAAATCCCAAAAACACTACGAATACCAGCATTTGCAAGACTAGACAATGGGAAGTCGATTAAGCGGTATTTCCCATCAAACGGTAGGGATGCTACCGGACGATGGCTAGTCAAAGTGGACATATCATGATACCCAACTGTATTTCCTAAAATGGCTGAATATTTATCAATCTTCATCTGTTGCTACCCCCACTTTTTCATTGTAACCGACAACTTGTACTTCCTCTGTTCCATCAATCACGACACCTTCTGCAATGACTGCGCCTTCTCCGATAATCGCGCGTTTCACAACAGCTCCTTTACCGATAATGGCATTGCTCATCACGACAGCATCTTCGATAACTGCTCCTTCACGAACTTGAGCTTCTGTTGATAAGATGGAGTGTTTGACTGTACCGTCTACCGAACAACCGTCGACGACAAGAGAATCTTCGATGTGGCCATGTTCCCCAAAGAAGTTCGGTGGAGAAATGAGGTTGCGTGAATAGATTTTCCAGTGACGATCGCGACTATCCAAAGCATTATTTGGATCGATATATTCCATATTGGCTTCCCAAAGAGACTCAATCGTACCAACGTCTTTCCAATAACCATTGAATTCATAAGCATAAACACTTTCGCCTGATTCTAGATAAGTTGGAATGACATTTTTACCGAAGTCTGACATATCGATATCGCTCTTTTCAGCAGCAACCAACATATTGCGCAGACGAGCCCAGTCAAAGATGTAAATCCCCATGGAAGCCTTGGTAGATTTTGGTTCAGCTGGTTTTTCTTCAAATTCGACAATCCGATTATTGGCATCTGTATTCATGATTCCAAAACGGCTTGCTTCCTTCAAAGGAACATCTAGGACGGCAACAGTCAAGCTTGCGTTATTATCCTTGTGTGCTTGAAGCATGTCATCGTAATCCATCTTGTAGATGTGGTCCCCAGATAGAATCAAGACATATTCCGGATTGATGCTGTCGATATAGTCGATGTTTTGGAGAATAGCATGACTAGTTCCTTCGAACCACCGATTTCCTTCACTAGCTGAATAAGGTTGGAGAATAGACACACCCGTATTGATTCCATCCAAGCCCCAGCTGGAACCATTCCCAATATGGCTGTTAAGGGCAAGTGGTTGATACTGTGTAATCACACCAACATTGTGAATTCCTGAGTTGGCACAGTTTGAGAGAGCAAAATCGATAATCCGATAGCGCCCACCAAATTGAACCGCAGGTTTCGCGATGTTTTTGGTTAATTTTCCAAGACGTGTTCCTTGCCCTCCGGCAAGAATTAAAGCGAGCATTTCATTCTTCATTGACTACTTCCTCTTTTTAAAGCTTGGACTCCCTTAGAGTCAACCGATCATCATTTTTTATCTGATGTTTTAGATTTCGTTTTGCGAACCTTCCGTTTCACCTTCCAAATGCTAGCCCCTAAAGCCGGCAGAGTAAAGGTCAAAGTTTGTTCATAATCCTTCCACAGTCCATCTTGAGACTGAACTGTTGGATTGTGCTCTTTCCAGACACCTCCCCATTCTTCTAATTCTGTATTCCAAATTTCTTCATAGACCGCAGATACAGGAACACCAATCGTAAAGTCCTTGCGTTCCACTGGTGCCATATTGAAGACGCACACCAAAAGATCGCCTTTACGATTCTTCCGAACCATAGACAAGACGCTCTGATCCCGGTTATCTGCATCAATAATCTCTAAGCCATCAAAGCTATCATCAATCTCCCACAATTCTTTGTGTTCTTTGTAGAAATGATTGAGCTGAGAAGTGAAACGACGCATCTTAGCATTCATTTCATCCTCTAGATTGCCCCATTCCAGTTGCTCCTCCGACTTCCATTCCAAAAATTGACCAAATTCTGAACCCATAAAGAGCAATTTCTTACCTGGATGGCAGATCTGATAGGTTAAGAGATTACGGAGTCCAGCAAATTGATTGTAACGATCTCCCCACATCTTATGCATCAAACTCTTCTTACCGTGCACCACTTCATCATGTGAAAATGGTAGTAAGAAATTCTCAGAAAATGCATACATGTAACTAAAGGTCACCAGATTAAAGTCAAATTTCCTGTAGACCGGGTCTTCCTCATAGAATCGGAGAATATCATTCATCCAACCCATATTCCATTTATAGTCAAAGCCTAGACCACCTTCTTCTTCAGGGCCTGTGATCTTTTGACCAGCAGAACTTTCTTCTGCAATCATCATAACATCTGGGTGTTCGTTCTTGATAATCGCATTCAAACGTCTAAGGAAATGAACGCCTTCGTAGTTGAGGTTTCCACCTTCAATATTTGGTGTCCATGGACCACTATCGTAGTCAAGATAGAGCATATTGCTCACAGCATCGACCCGAATCCCATCTAAATGATAGGTATCAATCCAAAACTTCAAACTAGAAATCAAGAATGACTGGACTTGATTCTTCCCTAAATCGAAGTTCAAGGCTCCCCATCCGTAGTTATGGGCACGATGTTCATCCTGGTATTCAAAGGTTGGTGTTCCATCATAATAAGCCAAGGCATCATCATTGATAATGAAATGTCCTGGTACCCAATCCACGATCACTCCGATATTGTTGAGGTGGCATTCTTCCACGAAGTCTTGAAACTCTTCTGGGCTACCATAAGTCTGCTCGAGTGCAAAATATCCCATAAGCTGATAGCCCCAACTCAAGCCCAATGGATGGGCCATCACCGGCATAAATTCCACGTGGGTGTAGTTCATCTCCACCAAATAAGGAATCAATTCTTCTTTTAGTTGTTTGAAGGTATAGGAACTGTGATCCTCATTACGTTTCCACGATCCTGCGTGAACCTCATATATATTAACAGGTCGTTCCTTAAAACCAAGTTTTTTGCGGCGTGCTCTCCAGAGACCATCTTTCCAGTTTTTCTCTGGAATGGTCTTAATAATAGAGCCTGTATTGGGTCTCTTTTCCATCCATAACGCTAGAGGATCGATTTTTTGTACCTGATGACCATTTTGTCGAGTCACCAAATACTTGTATATATCTCCCTCTTTTGCATCGGAACAGAAGACTTCCCAGACGCCTCCTTCATTACGAACCATTGGAATTTTACGGGCTTCCCAATCAGTGAAATCACCTATCAGATCCACTGCCTGAGCATTGGGAGCCCAAACACGGAAGGTAAAGCCTTCTTGTTCTCCCCTTGTTTCCTTGTGAGCTCCTAAGTACTCTTGAAGATGGAAATTATCCCCTCTTCCAAATGTCCATAAGTCTGTGCTTCTATCCATATACTCACCTCTTTGTTTTTGAAAGCGTTTTCTATTTGATATTATTTTACTATAAAATCACTTAATTTTCAAGTTGATTCCTGTAAAATCATGTAAAATTATCAGGAAAAGTTTTTCCATTTTCTTTCCCGAACCTTTTACTTCATTCCTTCGCTTTCCTCCTAATCTTACTTACGATTATACTATATATACGAGGAAAATCAAACAAAAACCGAACATTTAAATCACTATTTTTATTACTAACTAGTTTATTACGAATAAAATGAACATTTTTATGTACAATGTAAAAAAAGACTAAGACAGATTTGTCTTAGTCTTGTTGAATTCTTAGTCTACGTTCACGTATTCTTTTGAAAGTTCAAGAACTTCTTCCATTGTTGAACATTCAGTAAGAGCACGGTTAGCGTATTCTTGCATTTTAGCTGTGTCGAGTTTCTTCATCAAGCTACGTGTACGAAGGACAGATGTAGCTGACATAGAGAACTCATCCAAGCCCATTCCGACAAGAAGTGGAACAGCAGTTTGGTCACCGGCCATTTCACCACACATACCAGCCCATTTACCTTCAGCGTGAGCCGCTTTGATAACATTGTTAATCAAACGAAGGATTGATGGGTTATATGGTTGGTAAAGGTATGAAACTTGTTCGTTCATACGGTCAGCAGCCATAGTGTATTGGATAAGGTCGTTTGTACCAATTGAGAAGAAATCAACTTCTTTAGCAAATTGATCTGCAAGCATAGCTGCGGCTGGGATTTCAATCATGATACCAACTTGGATATCATCCGCAACTGCAACACCTTCAGCAACTAATTTTGCTTTTTCTTCTTCAAGAATAGCTTTAGCAGTACGGAATTCTTTCAACAAAGCAACCATTGGGAACATGATACGCAATTTACCGTGAACAGATGCACGAAGCAAGGCACGCAATTGTGTACGGAACATTTGGTTACCAGTTTCAGAGATAGAAATACGCAAAGCACGGTAACCCAAGAATGGGTTCATTTCTTTAGGAAGATCGAAGTAAGGGAGTTCTTTATCCCCACCGATATCCATTGTACGAACGACAACAGGTTTACCGTTCATACCTTCAAGAACTGCTTTGTATGCTTCATATTGGTCATCTTCAGTTGGGAAGTCTTGAGAATCCATATACAAGAATTCCGTACGATAAAGACCAACTGCTTCTGCACCGTTATCATTTACACCTTCAACGTCTTTAGGTGTACCGATGTTAGCAGCCAATTCGAAATGTTTTCCATCAGCAGTAACTGTTTGAGCATCTTTAAGGAGAGCCCATTCAGCTTTTTGTTTAGCGTAAGCTTCACCAGCTGCTTTAAACTCAGCAATTTGCTCTTCAGTTGGGTTGATAACAACTTCACCAGTAATACCTGAAACCGCCAAAATGTCGCCATCTTTGACAAGTTCTGTGATGTTATTTGTACCAAGAACGGCTGCGATTTCAAGTGTACGAGCCATGATTGCAGAGTGACTTGTACGTCCACCGATATTAGTAACAAAAGCTTTTACGTACTTTTTGTTCAACTGAGCTGTATCAGATGGTGTCAAGTCATGAGCAACAACGATTGATTCTTCGTTGATTGTTGCTGGGTTAGGCAATTTTTTACCAAGCAAGTTAGCAAGCACACGTTTTGTAACGTCACGAATATCCGCTGCACGTTCTTGCATGTATGGGTTGTCTTCCATACCTTCAAAAATAGCGATAAACATGTCTGTTACTTCTGTCAAAGCAGCTTCAGCATTAACTTGTTTAGCACGGATAGTTTCTTTAATTTGACCAGTCATTTCTGGGTCAGCAAGAACCATCAAGTGAGCATCAAAAACGGCTGCCGCTTCTTCACCAAGGCTTTCAACTGCTTTTTCGCGGATAACAGAAAGCTCGTCTTGTGACGCCGCTAGAGCAGCATCTAGACGAGCCTCTTCTGCACTTGTATCTTCAACTGTTACAGTTTCAAATGACAAGTCCGGTTGAACAAGCAGATATGCCTTAGCAACTGCAACACCGTCAGATGCTGCGATTCCTTTAAGCATTTCTGTCATATTCTTATGCCAATCCTTCTTTTGTCATTGTTTCTGCGATTGCTGCGATTGCGTCATCAGCATCAGTACCTTCTGCAGAGATAGTTACGTCAGCACCTTGACCAACACCAAGGCTCATAACACCCATGATAGATTTAAGGTTAACTGATTTACCTTTGTATTCAAGAGTAATATCTGAAGCACATTTGCTAGCTGTTTGAACAAGCAAAGTAGCTGGACGTGCGTGGATACCTGTTTCTGCAACAATGTGGAAATCTTTAGAAGCCATAATGGATTCTCCTTCTTCATTTGGAATATTTGAGTTATCAATGATAACCCTTACAATTTAGAATTATAACATAGCTAATTGAGATTATCAAGGTTAAAACGTACTTTCTACAAGTTTTTCGAAAGCTTGTCTCTCATTTTACTGGTCATTTTCATTTTTCAAAACATAAGCAAATACTAGTCTCTAGTTATTTACAACATTTTCAGAAAATTTCTTTCATGGTGTTTTCAATCGTTAATTTTCATTTTCGAGCAAAAACAATCACATAATTGAAAGAATTTGATTGCTAAAGGCACTCGTTGAATAAGCTTGTTTCCCAAATGCTAAGTCAGCTGTAAAGATATCAGCTTTAAATGTCTTCTCAATAGCACTTGTAATCAGTTGAGCTGCCTCAGTCCAACCAATATAATCTAGAAGCATGCAGCCAGATAATAAAACTGAGCAAGGATTAGCCTTATCTTGATCTGCAATATCCGGAGCTGTTCCATGTGTTGCTTCAAAAATAGCATGGCCTGTTTGATAGTTAATGTTGGCTCCAGGGGAGATGCCGATACCACCAACTTGTGCAGCCAAGGCATCACTGGCATAATCACCATTCAAGTTGGTTAAGGCAACAACATCAAATTTTTCTGGATTTAAAAGAATCTGTTGGAGAAAGTTATCAGCGATTATATCATTAATCTCTAAACGACCAGCCAGCAATTCTTCTTTATAGTCTTCCTGAGCTACTTCATAACCCCATTTACGGAAGCCACCTTCTGTGAATTTTTGAATATTCCCTTTATGAACCAATGTCACTTTCTTTAGATTGTTCTTGAGAGCATAGTCGATAGCAGAGCGAATGAGACGTTTACTTCCTTCTATTGAAATTGGCTTAATTCCGATACTACTTGACTCTGGGAAGCGAATTTTATTAACATTCATTTCTGTCTGGAGAAACTCAATCACGCGCTTGACATCTGCCGTTCCTGCTTCCCATTCAATCCCAGCATAAATATCTTCGGTATTTTCACGGAAGATAGTAATATTTGTTTTTTCTGGTTCCTTAAGTGGACTTGCTACTCCGTCAAAGTAACGAACAGGTCTAACACAAGCGTAGAGATCAAGTTCTTGACGTAATGCTACATTTAATGAACGGATACCACCACCTACTGGCGTCTCAAGCGGTCCCTTAATAGCTACTAAACTTTCTCGAATAGCTTCCAAAGTTTCTTTCGGCAACCATTCACCTGTTTTGTCATAAGCCTTCTTACCGGCTAGAAGCTCTTGCCATTCAATATGACGCTTTCCTTCATAGGCTACTTCTACTGCTTTATCAAAGATTGCTTGGGCATTCTTCCAGATATCATGTCCAACACCATCGCCTTCAATAAAAGGGATAATTGGACGATCAGAAACTTGAAGCTGTCCATTTTTCATTACGATTTTTTCTGCCATATAGCTTTCCTCCCTAGCGTTTTTCTAAAGGAATATACGTCATATTTTCTTGTCCGATGTATTGTGAGCGTGGACGAATCAATTTGTTATTTTTTTGTTGCTCTTGAATATGAGCAATCCAGCCGGCAACACGACTCATAGCAAAGATAAGTGTGAAGATATCGCTGTCAATTCCTAGAGTATGATATACAGTGGCTGAATAGAAGTCCACATTGGGAATCAATCCCTTCTTTTCTTTCATGAATTCTTCAATTTCTTGAGACATGTTAAAGAATTCTTCATTCTCAGTACCCTCTGTCAACTTTTTAGCCATATCTCTTAAGAAAATTTCACGAGGGTCCTGTTTCTTGTATACACGGTGTCCAAATCCCATGATTTTCTCTTTAGAGTCAAGTTTTTCCTGCAAGTAAGCATTAACATCACCAGATTCACGGATTTCTTTAAGCATATCAAAGACGCGTTCATTAGCTCCACCATGCAAGGGACCTTTTAGAGCACCAATAGCTGTTGTGACACAAGAATAGATATCTGTCAGAGTCGAGGCACAAACACGCGCTGCAAAAGTTGAGGCATTCAACTCATGATCAGCATGAAGAATTAAATCCTTATTCATAGCTTCAATTTCAATTTCAGAAGGTTCAACACCATTCAGCATGTAGAGAAAATTAGCTGCAAAACCTAAATCTTCTCTTGGTTTGAGGGGCATTTTACCAGTACGTAAGCGTGCAAAAGTCGTAATAATTGTAGGCAATTTAGCCATCAATTCAATACTTTGCTGATAAATTGCCTCCATGGATCTTTCCTCGGCGTCCACATTGTAAACCCCAAGAAGGGAGACTGTTGAACGTAAAACACTCATTGGGTGCAAATGGGGACGAGATTGGATAAGAATGCATTGCTCAACAGCATCAGAAATATCATAGTTCTTACGCAACTCAGCTTCAAAATACTTGAGTTCCATTTGCGTAGGAAGATGACCATTCCACAAGAGATAAATCACTTCCTCAAAAGACGCTTTATTATCCATAAACTCGGAAATATCATATCCCGAATACGATAAATGATCATCAATAATAGATGAAATCCTAGTATTACAGGCAATCATGTCCTTAAGTCCATTAATTTCAACTGTTGTCATATTAGGCTCCCTTCAATTTTTTTCTTACAACCATTGGCAAGATACCACCATTTTTATAGTAGCGAATATCAGCATCTGCATCAAAGCGTACCAAAGCTTTAAAAGTTTTGGTTTGTTCAGGTGTTGAAGCTGTAACGGTGATAACATCATGGACACCTGGATTTTCTGAAAGGTCAAAGCTAAAGGTCTCATGTCCTGTCAATCCAAGACTTTCAGCATTTTCTCCTTCCATAAATTGGACTGGTAAAATCCCCATCATAACGAGATTTGAACGGTGAATACGCTCAAAACTCTCAGCAAGCACTACTTTTACACCAAGAAGATTAGCACCTTTAGCCGCCCAGTCACGACTTGAGCCCATACCATAATCCTTACCGGCAATTACAAGCATATATTGATTAGCTACTTTATATTTCATAGCAGCATCGTATATAGGTAGAATG
>ERZ1699231.174-NODE-174-length-20760-cov-1.828576_pt1 | contig 20760 bp, 17 predicted proteins | sample MGYA00581551_ERZ1699231 | MGnify/ENA primary metagenome ERZ1699231 (study PRJEB42319, sample SAMD00040326) | human oral metagenome | material: saliva | host: Homo sapiens | study: EMG produced TPA metagenomics assembly of PRJDB4115 data set (Metgenomic analysis of... | reverse complement strand
CTTGAGAAACGTGCAGGACTTCTATTACAAAACCAAGATGCTTACTTTAAATCAACAGGTGGTTTGAAACTGGGCGAACCCGCAGTCGACTTAGCGATTGCAATGAGTATTGTTTCAAGTTACAAGGAAAAAGAAACGCAAATGGGTGATTGCTTTATCGGAGAAATCGGCTTGACTGGTGAAATTCGTAAAGTGAACCGTGTCTATGACCGTGTTCGCGAGGCTGAAAAGCTCGGATTTAAGCGTGTCTTTATTCCAAAAAATAATTTAGATGGATGGGAACTTCCAAAAAATATCGAAGTCGTTGGAGTATCTTCTGTCAAAGAAGCTATTTACAAAGCCTTCGGAAAAGAAAATTAGAAAGGAGAATGATTATGGAACAACCTAAAAAATTTCGAGCATACGGAAGAAAGTTATTACAACTGATTTTCGTATTGCTCGGAGGGTCTTTAGGTGCAACGTACTTTCCAAGTCTATGGCAAGCATTCGACATTACGAATGAATGGTTAACCTCGCAAGTTACGAGTATTTTGTTAGGTGCAATTATTTTATTCTTTATTTCATTTTTCGTAACGGAACCGATTTTAGCGGGGATTCGTAGACTTGAAAAACTCGTTAGCCAACTTTCTGTGAGTTATTTACTCTTTGGAATGATTGGAGCACTGATTGGACTCTTAGTAGCATGGCTCGTTGGATTGCCATTTACAAACTTACAAATTCCAGCGATTACGCAAGCATTACCAATCGCCCTTAGTATTATCTTTGGGTACCTTGGTTTTTATGTGGGAACAACGCGTCGTGAAGATATTTTAAAAGCTTTTACGGGGACAAGAAAGAAAACGGAGGATTCTCCAGTGCTTGAACGTAAAGCAGGAGATAACTTCAGAAAATACAAACTACTCGATACAAGCGTGATTATTGATGGACGTATTTACGATATCGCTAAAACAGGCTTTATCGAAGGAGTGCTCGTGATTCCAGTATTTGTACTGAATGAATTACAATATATCGCCGATAGCGCTGATAGCTTGAAGCGTGTGAGAGGGCGCCGTGGATTAGATATTTTAAACGCTCTTCAAAAAGAAGAGAATATTAAAGTTGAAATTTACGATGGAGACTATGACGATATTAATGAAGTGGACCGCAAGTTAATTCGCTTAGCGAAGGCGATTGACGGCATTATTATCACGAACGACTTTAACTTAAATAAAGTCAGTGAGTTCCAAAATGTGCCAGTCTTTAATATTAATGCGTTAGCGCAAGCCATCAAGCCAGTTGTGATTCCAGGAGAAACGTTGAAGACAACGGTGGTTAAATCGGGAACGGAGCGCCAACAAGGGGTTGCGTACTTGGATGATGGTACGATGATTGTCGTGGAAGATGGACAATATTATATGAATCAAGAGATTGAAGTGGTCGTAACGAGCGCCCTTCAAACTGCAGCAGGTCGTATGATTTTCGCCAAACCACTGCATAGCCAAAAGAAAATTAAACAATAAAGTGCTTCAAAACTTCTATTATGATTACTACGAATCCTTGCGGATTTGTTTATAATAACGGTAACGTTGCACCGGCGCAAGCCTTGGTCTTGCGCCTAAAAAACTCAAAAAGGGAGTACGGAATGAATTCCGAACTCCCTTTAATTCGTCTTTTTTGCGAATCACGTTACTGTTATTATAAAATCCGCACGATTCTTCGTAATCATAGTGCTTAAAGTTTTTTGTATGCGGGAAATCAACGACTGCTGACAATTTGAATTAATAGAAAGAGAGGATGGACGAATTTTGTCCATCCTTTTTGTTATTCAATGTCGATTTCAAATGGTTCGTCAATGGTTTCAGAGACGTATTTACCATCTTTCTTACGTTGCTTCACGCATTCCGTTAATAAGTATTCGATTTGTCCGTTGACTGATCTAAAATCATCTTCTGCCCATGATGCGATAGCAGCATATAATTTAGAAGACAGTCGTAATGGAATTTGTTTTTTCTTTAAATCAGCCATCGTTAGTATAGGCTTCCTGTATTAACGATTGGTTGAGCATCATGATTGCCGCAAAGAACAACTAGTAAGTTAGAGACCATCGCAGCTTTACGTTCTTCATCTAGTTCTACGAGGCCCCCTTCGTTTAAGCGTTCTAACGCCATTTCAACCATTCCAACAGCACCGTCTACAATCATCATTCTAGCGTCAATAATTGCTGAAGCTTGTTGACGTTGAAGCATTACCGCAGCGATTTCTGGAGCGTAAGCAAGGTAAGTGATACGAGCTTCGATGATTTCAAGACCTGCATTTTCAACTCGTGCTTGGATCTCATCACGAATACGTTTTGCAACGACTTCACTTGAACCACGTAAGCTACCTTCATCGGCAATACCGTCTCCAGTTGTGTCGACGTTTGGAGCTACATCATATGGATAAATACGCACAATATTACGAAGCGCGCTATCACATTGAAGAGATAAGTATTCTTTGTAGTTATCTACGTTGAAGACTGCTTTAGCCGTATCGACCACTCTCCAAGTAACAGCGATTCCGATTTCAACAGGGTTCCCTAGGCAATCGTTAATCTTTTGACGAGAGTTGTTTAACGTCATAATTTTTAGAGAAATTTGATTTTTTAAGGCATTTAAGTTCGCTTCAACGCCGCCTGTAGTGCTAATTGTGACAGGAGTGCTTTGACGGTCGACGTCACCGCTTTGGCCTAATTTTGTTTTGGCAGCAGGGTTTACAGCCACGCTAAATGGATTTACGAAATAGAAGCCAGGTTCTTTAATACTTCCTGTGTATTCACCAAAGAGCGTCAAAACAATCGCTTCTTGAGGTTTGACAACTTTTAGTCCACCAAAAAGCATAAGACTTCCGATAAAGACTAGAATGCAGAGAAGGATACAAACTACTTGTAGGCCTTCATTTCTTATCAACGCAATTGAGGAAATAAAGCCCACAACTGAAAGGATTAGTAGGAGTAAAATGCTAAACAACGCAGCAAAACCGTTAGATTTTGTTTTTAAAATTTTTTCGTTCATAAAAAAGACTCCTTTGTCTATTTGATATCTAAATGATATCACTACGAAATCTGAAAAGCAATATAAAAAAGAATTATTGGTAAAATTTCCCAATAATTCTTAGAGATGGAATTAAAACTATAAAACAAATAGTAAGATAAACGTTACAATCGCCAGTCCGCCTTGTTTCCAGATGATGCTGATTTGGCTTGTAAGACCACCGTATACGGCTACAACGATGATATTGAAAAGTAAAAATCCGACAACTTCACGAGACCCGACGATTAATCCAAAGACTAACCCTACGGCAATCATCAAGTTATAGACACCTTGGTTTTTAAAGAGCGTCGTAATATTGGCATTTTTCAATGTTTCAACACTCATATTAAAGACGCGGCTTGTGGCTTCTGAAGTCGTTTGAAGTGTTTCTAAGTAGAAAATATACACGAATTCTAGCGCAACGAGGGCTGTTAAAATAGTAATAATGATAGACATCTGTCTTCCTCCTTTTTATTGAACAGAAAAGAGTATACTCTGCTACTTTAATAGAAGCGAATGATATGTCTTGAAAGGGCGAAACATTGACGGAGTGCACTCAATATGCTATTCTATCCATTGTATAAAAAAGAATCACTACGATTTAGAAAGGAGAAAGGTATGAGTTATATTTCAGTAGAACATCTTTCTTTCTCATATGAACAAGAGACAGTACTTGAAGATATTAGCTTTACGGTGGAACCAGGTCAGTTTGTCATTTTGACTGGGGAAAACGGAGCAGCGAAGTCTACTTTAGTAAAAAATATATTAGGACTCTTAACACCAAAGAGTGGGAAAGCCACGATTGCAAAGAAAAATAGCAATGGCGAGAAGTTATCGATTGGATACGCTCCGCAACAGATTTCTTCTTTTAATGTAGGGTTCCCATCAAATGTATATGAACTTGTGGCGTCTGGTCGTTACCAACAAGGTCGCTGGTTCAAAAAATTAAATGCAGAAGATCATGAACATATCGAACGCTCTCTTAAATCCGTTGGAATGTGGGACGAGCGTCATAAACGAATCGGAGATTTATCAGGAGGGCAAAAACAACGAATCTGTTTAGCAAGAATTTTTGCGACAGACCCTGATTTATTCGTCCTAGATGAACCAACTGCCGGTATGGATAAGGCTTCTAGAGAACGATTCTATCATCTATTACACCATGCTTGCGCTCATCATGGGAAAGCCATTTTAATGGTTACTCATGAGGAAGAAGCGCTTGAACAATACGTGGATAAACATATCCATCTGCAACGAAAGGAGGATTCTCCATGGAGATGTTTTTCTATGGTTTCATGCAAAGAGCATTCATCTCAGGAATAGCGATGGCTTTTATCACGCCAATTCTTGGATTGTTCTTAATTCTTAGAAGACAGTCGCTGATGGCCGACACCTTGTCGCACGTGTCCCTTGTTGGGGTAGCGCTAGGATTTCTTTTGGGGATGAATCCAACACTCACAACACTGATTGTGGTCATTATCGCAGCGATTTTTATTGAAGCGATTGGAAAATACTTTAGAGGATATTCTGAAATTACCGTTGCGATTCTAATGTCGGGAGGAATGGCGATTGCCCTTATCCTGATGAATATGCAAAAAGGTCGCTCAACACTCAGTGTGGACCAGTTCTTATTCGGTTCTATCGTGACGATTACAAATGAACAAATGTGGATTATGATTCTACTAGCAGTTGTCGTAGTTGGGTTATACGTGATTTTCCGTAAACCACTATATGTATTGTCGTTTGATGAAGATACAGCGATGACGGCTGGATTACCCGTTCGCTTGATGACGAACCTCTTTACGATAATTACAGGGGTTGTGATTGCAGTGATGATGCCAATCGCAGGATCCCTTCTAGTATCAGCCGTTATTGTACTGCCAGCATCCATTGCACTTCGAGTAAGCAGTAAGTTTAATGGCGTCATTATCGGCGGGATTATCATCAGTCTGATTGGCTTCTTTGCAGGACTTTCAGCTTCTTATATTTACGAAGCGCCTCCGGGAGCCGCGATTACATGTGTGTTCCTTGTCATTTTATTCATCTCATTTATCGTGAGTGCCTTCCGTAAAAAAGCATAATCATAAAGCTTACCATTGATTTGGTAGGCTTTTTTTGTGGAATCAGTTTGACGAAAAGGACGAGAGGGCGTATAGTAACTCTCATAAGATTATTTGGAGGACAAGCATGTGATTATACAGGCGTTATCGAGTATGGTGACGATTCTAGCGGTCATCGCGCTCGGCTATCTCTTGCAGGCCAAGGGATGGTTTCAGGAAGGATTCAGTAAGAGCATTGCGGATTTGATTTTGAAAATTGCTTTGCCAGCGTCCATCTTTGTTTCAGTATTAAAATTTATAACAAGAGAACAACTCGTAAGCTTCTTTTGGATTAGTCTTTATCCACTAATCACCGTTATTTTAGGATATCTCGTGGCATGGGGCGCTGTGGTCTTATTCAAAGTTCCAGTGGGCAGACGGGGAATCATGCTCAACACATTCGTCAATGCGAACACGGTATTTATGGGATTGCCGCTGAACCTCTCTCTTTTTGGAGAAGAAGCGATGCCGTATTTCCTGGTCTACTACGTGATCAATACATTGTCGATTTTTACCGTAGGAATGTACTTTGTATCTATTGACCGTCCCGATGGAAATAAAAATGAAGGAATCCAGTGGAAGAGTCTTTTTTCACCTCCGTTGATTGCATTTTTAGTAGCGTTAGCACTTGTGGCACTTGGGATTCCAATTCCAACGTTTGCACAAAATTCGATTAATATGGTGGGGAGTTTAGTAACTCCATTGTCCCTTATGTATATTGGAATCAATCTCCAGCAAAGTGGTCTTGGCACCATTCGTTTGGATCGTGATACGGTGATTGCTTTAGCAGGGAGATTCATTATTTTCCCACTCTTAATGGTAGTTGTTCTACTCATCGGTGGAACGGATAATACTTTATTAAAAGAAACGTTTATCATTCAATCGACCATTCCAACCATTGTGATTATGCCAATCTTGGCAGCAGAAGCCTCGGGGGATGTGGATTTTGCGACGAATATGGTCACCATGACAACCATTGCCTACTTAGCGATATTACCATTGTGGTCCTTATTCTTATTTTTCATTTAGCAAAATTATCATATATGATAATTTTTCAAGCACACAAAAAGCGAAGAACCAAATTTGGCTCTTCGCTTTATTTCATTTTATCTTATAAAAATTCGTGCGTATCAAAGAAGTTTCCTAATTCTGCTTTGATGGTTTGTGCTTCTGTATCAATCTCTGTGATTTTGATGATCGAAGAGTAGTCTGTTACGTTGTGGTTTGAAACCCCTGATTCACAGAATACAACCGCACCCGCTGTTGTTGAATCAAACTCTTGAATAAGGCTACGCATACCGTTAATGGTACCGCCGGCTTTCAAGAAATCGTCGACGATTAATACGTTTGATCCACTAGCTAATGTACGTTTTGATAATTCCATTTTCTCAACGCGAGATGAAGAACCTGAAACGTAGTTAATACTTACAGTAGAACCTTCCGTAATTTTTGAATCACGACGTACGATGACGAATGGTACGTTTAAGTAGTTCGCAACGGTTTGTGCGATTGGCACCCCTTTTGTTGCAACCGTCATAACGGCATCGATTTTCTTATCTTCGTAAGCAGATGCAATCATTTTCCCTAAATCATGTAATACATCTGGTTTTGCAAGTAAATCAGAAAGGTAAATATATCCCCCTGGCAATAGACGGCTTGCATCGTTCATTTGCTCTTTTAGTTTTTCCGCAGCAGCCAATGCTTGTTCGCGTTTGATTTTCGGAACAAAGATTACGCCCCCTGCAGCACCCGGTACTGTGCGAATAATCCCTACACCTTGCTTTTCAAAAGTCTTCTTAATAATAGCAATATCTTCACTAATAGAAGATTTTGCGGACTGATACAATGCTGTAAATGTTGTTAATGAGATTAACGTATGTGGGTTATCTAATAGACGTTGTGTCATATCGATTAAACGTTCACTTCTTTTTAATTTCATCGTTTCGTCCTCCTTTTTTTCTTTAAGACACTATTATAGTATACACAAAAGTACGGAAATTACAATTTTTTAAACCTGTAATATTCGGGAAATGAGTGATTAAAACCTTGAAAATCAAAAGAAAGTTCCTACTTTTATTAAGAAAAGCTAAAAATTAGTCTTCTTTCAGGAAATCTACGTTACTATTCCTAAAAATAATAAAGAAAAACGAGCCTAATGAGGCTCGTTTTGTTATATACGTTTCAGTTCGATGCCGACAACACCGTATTGTGCTTGTTTTTCCTTCGAATAGTAAGTCAACATGTCGTCAGGATGAGCATCGCCTACATCTTCTGGAGTATACCCACATTGTAGTAGCGGAAGTTTTTCATACAGTTCTCTAAAGTCTTTAAAGACATGCATCTGAACCACTTCGCACAGTGTCGTTTGCGAGGCATCTTCGGTATTGGTAAATCGAATGTGATCTCCAATGTGAATCGATTGGCGCTTCTCATCGTAGAGACGAAGTTCAATCGTTTTTTGACCGGATGCAATGGAAGCATACGGTTTTGGGAAAAGAGTCATCTCATGAAGCATGACTAGTTCTCCTTATTTAATACGAATTTTTCAACGGCAACAGCAACGCCATCTTCATCGTTCGTTGTTGTCACGAAGTTCGCGATTTCTTTAATCGAATCAATCGCATTTCCCATCGCAACGCCAAGACCAGCGTATTCAATCATGTCACGGTCGTTTTCGTGGTCGCCAAGACACATCACTTCATCGCGTGTAAGGCCAAGTTTATCGGCTAGATGATGCACGGCTTTTCCTTTGCTCGCTTCAGGGTGAATCACTTCGAGGTAGAAACCTGCGCTACGGAAGATGTTGTAACGGCTCTTGAAGTCGTCAGAAAGATTTGGAATTAATTCTTCTAGCACTTCAGGTTCATCCACAAACATGATTTTGACGAATTCTTTGTCCGTTGGAATGTCTTTGTATAATTGGTGCACGATTGGCATTCCTACAAGTTCACTTTCATGAATCGAGTATTTGCCGACTGTTTCTGTTGGAACGTAAATCGCTTCTTCGTCGATGGCGTGATAGTGCACATTGTATTTTGTAGCGTAGTCGTTCACGCGCTCTAAATCATCATGTGTCATTGAGAAGCGAACGAGTGCTTTTTTCGAACCTGTTTGTTGCACCAAAGTTCCGTTGTAAGTTACGACATAATCATGGTCGTTCACGAGGTCGAGTTCTTGAAGCAATCCTTCTACACCAGGATATGGGCGTCCTGTACAAAGAACCACATAGACTCCTTGTGCGCTTGCAGCGTTTAAAGCAGCCTTTACTCGTGGTGTGATTTCGCGTTTTGAATTGATAAGTGTGCCGTCGATATCGATGGCGATTAATTTGATAGCCATAGTTCCTCCTTGAAAATTGTTGAATAGCGTTAAGTAGTGTTTTGAGCTGGATAATTGGACGTCTTTTAAATAAGAATCTGAGCAAAAATACAATGCTTAATTAACCATTACGGAAATCTTTCGGAGAGCTCCGTAAAATATGGAAAACACAATATACCTTATAAGGTATATTGTGTTTTTTTATTTATAAAAAGTAATTGGTAGAGGATGCTCACATCCTGTGTAGTTGAGTTCGGAAAAGCAGAGGCTCAAGCCTTTCGAGGTTAGTCCGCACGACTTGTTCCAAGTCCCTTGCGGCTAACCTTCGAACCGTCATCGCCTCTAAACGCTTTTCCTCACATCCTGTTATTTCATCTGATTAGAAAACACATCCAATTGTGCAGCGATATTTTGAAACTCTGCATAGTCGTCCATGAAGAGGCCGTTTTGCATTTCGCCGCTCACCATTTCGCGAGGGAAGTAGAGGCGTTCGTCACCACGTACTTTTCCGGAAATGGCATCTACAATCGAACTTACTTGAGACAACTCAACCATATTGCCGTTGCGTTCGACAAGCTCGATTTGCGTTCTTGGTTTAATCGAATCTGGACGATAGAAATCATATGGTAAGTCGAAACTGTTGTTAATCGCAGTGTAGTACTCTGGGTCGAAGCCGACTTCTTCTACGATTTGTTTCATGCGTTCGATTTGGGCGCCATCGTTTGTACGGTTAAATGGCACTGATTTGAACGGACGACGGTTAATGAAACGATCCGATAAGTCGCTCAAGATGGCATCTTCTTCTAGTAACCAGTGAGAGAAGTATGTGTTTAACACGCCATCATCGAGACGTAAGTAGTCTTCCAATGTCCATGTTCCTTCGAAGAAAGGTTTCAAGAACGTTGCAGAGTGTCTTAATGGATTCGATTCTGAGTTGTAGCAAGCTGCCGCGCGTTTCAATAAGTGATTTAACACGACTTCCATCCCACGAGAAACGGGATGGAAATACACTTGCATGTACATTTGATAACGACTCACGATGTAATCTTCCACCGCGTGCATTCCAGAATACGTAAATGCAATGCCGCCTTTATAAGGACGAATCACACGAAGAATACGAGTGAGGTCGAACGCTCCGTAGTTTACCCCTGTGAAATAAGCGTCACGAAGCAAGTAGTCCATACGGTCTGCATCGATTTGGCTCGAAATCAATTGCACCACTTGAGGGTTTGGATGTGTTTTTTGAATCACGCTGGCCACTTCTTGCGGGAAAGTAGAAGAGACTTTACGTAAAATTTGGTTGACTTCTGTTTCCTCAGACAAGATGATGTCGATGGTGATTTGTTCATGGTTTGTATCAAAGATTTTCTCGAAAGTATGTGAGTATGGTCCGTGCCCAACGTCATGCAAGAGGGCAGCGCAGAGCACAACAAGGCGATTGCTGTCGTCCCATAGTCCGTCTCCTTCTTCTTGTGTCGCGTAGTTACGCGCAAAGTTGTCGCAAATACGACGGGCGATTTCATAGACCCCTAGAGAGTGAGAGAATCGTGAATGTTCCGCTGTGTGGAAAGTGTACATCGAAGCTCCGGTTTGTTTGATTCTGCGGAGTCGTTGCATTTCACGACTATTAATTAATTCAAGAATAATTGGATGTTGCACGTGGATATAATCGTGTACTGGGTCACGAAATACTTTTTCACGTTTAAATGCTTCAGTCATGCGTTTGACGCCTTCTTTCGATTAGATTGTGAATAATACTCATAAGCACTTTCAGTTTATGCTATTTTCGGTAGAAAAGCAAGAGGGGTAACCGTTTAGAATGCTTTTATACCGCGTTTTTTAACGGATTATTGTCGTTTCACAAAACGCTCGAGTGCTTTTTGGAAATCTGGAGTGTGAATAAAGTCTGTTTCGTTCTCTTCCAGCGTGCATCCAAGTTTCGTTAAAGCCTGCAATACGCGGACTTGAACGTCTTCAATCGTGAGGTCGATTCCAAGGGCGTCACTAATATTCCACATGCTATCGGCGTTGACTTCTGGGAAATGCCATTTCGTTTCTTCCCCTTGAAGTGCGTGGTCATAGAAATCACGAACGACAAGCCCACGACGGTTTTGGTCGCCATAGACGCTGAGGTAAATCGAAACACAGACAACATCTTTCAAACGGCGCTGTGCAATCCCGGCAATTTTACGGTTTTGAATGCTTAAGTCGTAATCTCCTGGGCAGTAGGAGTCCGCCACTTCAAAAGCTTCGATTCCACCAAGGGCCTTCGCTTCTGGGAAAGTCGACTGGATGAGTTGTTGCATCCATTCGTAGGCTTCGTTAATCGTCGGCATTTGTTTATTTTTAAAAAGCAGGCTGATGTTTAAGATACCTTCGTTACTCACAACGGCAAGGCCACCTGCTTGGCGTACAACAGGCGTAAAACCATGAGCATGCAGTCTTTCAAGCCCTTGTTCGAGATAAGGCACCTTCGTATCGGTCATCCCAAGAATCACGATATCTTCAAGCGTCCAGAAGTGAACGAATGGACCGTCTTCTTCCTTTGTCAGATGACGAATCAGCGTCTCATCGAGTGCAAATGGCGTTAGCATTTCTTCTAGTTTTTCAGTTTTTGGAATTTGTGTGGCAACCAATTGAATGGTTTGCTGCTGAATAGGTGATTGAGTCATACGATTCTCCTTTAGAGTTCTTCGTGTTTCATTATAACAAAAGTTCGCGGGATGGTCGTGTTAGAGGCCGTTTTTAAGCCATTTCTTAGGAATTTATTAAGTAAACATCAAGAATCGTAAAAATTACTAGCAAAAAAGTAATATTTTTAATACGATAAGGTAGAAAAAGAATGAAAAGAGGGAATGCTCATGAAAATTTTAGTAGTAGATGATGATCGCGAAATCGTTGAATTATTGACGATTTACTTAAAGAACGAAAATTATGAAATTGTAAAAGCCTATGACGGGAAACAAGCCCTTGAAAAATTAAAAATGTATCCAGATATCGATATGATTATCTTGGACATTATGATGCCACGCTTAGACGGAAGCTCTGTGGTGCATGAAGTGCGCAAAGAAAATGCACAATGGCCAATTCTATTATTAAGCGCGAAATCAACAGATATCGATAAAATCCAAGGGTTAACAAATGGTGCCGACGACTATGTTACAAAACCATTTAACCCACTTGAAGTCATTGCGCGTGTGAAATCATTATTACGTCGCTCAACGATTACACAAGAAGGCCCAGCTAACGAAGAAATTACAATCGGACCTTTAACAATTAAGAAAGAATCTCACCAAGTCACAACAACAGATGGCACTGAAATTCAATTAACCGTATTAGAATTCGGAATTCTATACTTACTTGCAAGCCATCCAAACCGCGTATTTAGTGCAGATGAAATCTTCGAAACGGTATGGCAACAAGAAAGTATCGTTTCAACAAAAACAGTTATGGTACACGTAAGCCACCTTCGCGACAAAATTGCCGAAGCGACTGGCGGAGAAAAAGTCATTGAAACAGTATGGGGAGTAGGCTACAAGATTGAAGACAAATAATAAAAAAGTTCTTCCATTTCGAAAAGTCAAAAACGAACCGACACTCTTAACGCTCACGCCAAAGGAAATCAGCGAACTCGTGTTAGAAGGAATCGTGACACTATGTATCGTGTTCCTCTTGTACTTAGGAATTCTTGTGATGGTCAGCCAACTCATTAACGAGCCAGGGTTCATTTCTGTGGAATTTTCCGCTCGTGAAGTATTCCATATTGAACGCGAACAAGTGCTTTTCTATAAGAACATCTTCACGATTACATCCATCGTTTTTGCAGTGGCGTTTACTTATTGGCGCTTGATGCGAAGATACCAACAAATGCAGTTAAACCATATTTTGGAGGAGTTGCATTTGATTGCGGAAGGACAGTACGATCGACGTATTCCGTTTCGTTTATCAGGAGATATGGGGCAAGTCGTAAACTCGATTAACCGCTTGGTCGATTCGACCGTGAATGCGCTAGAGGATGAACGTGCGATTGAGAAATCGAAGGACGAATTGATTACCAATGTATCGCACGATATTCGTACACCGTTAACCTCGATTCTTGGGTATCTTGGACTGATAGTTAATCAACCAAATGTCGATAGTGCCGATGCGAAGCGCTATGCGGAAATCGCGTATTCGAAGGCGGAGCAAATGAAATTACTCGTGGACGACTTATTCGAATATACGACAACGCGTCCAAATGGAGCACCGCTTCGACTCAATGATATTCCAATCGTGAATTTCTTAGAGCAAGTAGCAGCGGACTTCGAGCTCGAGGCGCAAAAACGAAAAATGGCGATTGAAGTCTTGCCGAATAACCGTGATGTGGTTCTTGAACTCGATGCCGAGAAAATGGTGCGCGTGATTAATAATCTCTTATCGAATGCGATTAAATACGGCTACGAAGGTTCTGTCATCACGATGGAAGTCTTAAAAAATGATGGCGTTATTACGATTGCCGTTCGAAACGCTGGAGATCCGATCTCGAAAGAAGTGTTGGAACAACTCTTTGCACGTTTCTATCGCGCAGAAGCCTCCCGTTCCAAAGAAACAGGCGGGACAGGGCTTGGTCTTGCGATTGCCGAAAACATTGTACAGTCGCATGGCGGGATGATGTATGCCGAATCTGAAAACGGACAAACAAGCTTCTATGTATGCTTGCCAGAAGAAAATCAAGGTTCAATCAAAAAATTTAAAGAAAAACTCAAATAACCAGAAGAAGGCAGAAATGCTTTCCTCTGGTTATTTTTATTCGCAAAAAGGCCCTAGAGTTGATACTATGAAAGAGACGTAATGGAGGGAAAACTATGAAATTAGCAACGTGGAACGTGAACGGAATTCGTTCGGTATTGAATAAAGGTGCTCTACAAGAGTATGTATTAGAAAGTAATCCAGATATTTTATGCCTACAAGAAACAAAGGCGCAACAAGAACAAGTGGAACTCGGGATGGAGTTTAGCGAGTATGATGTGTATTTCAACTCGGCTGTGAAAAAAGGCTATTCTGGGACAGCCATCTTCACCAAAGTAAAACCACTATCGGTAACATACGGAATCGGTATTGAAGAACATGACCAAGAGGGACGTGTGATTACAGCCGAATTCGAGAAATTCTACTTAGTAACCGTCTATACACCAAATGCGAAGCGCGACTTATCACGTCTAGCATACCGCCAAGTATGGGAAGATGATTTTCTCGCATACATTAAGAAGCTAGAAGAGACAAAACCAGTCATTTTCTGCGGCGACTTGAACGTAGCCCATAAGGAAATCGACTTGGCCAATCCAAAAACGAATGTCAATAATGCCGGATTTACTAAAGAAGAACGTGCGAAATTCGACCAAGTTGTCGCAAGTGGCTTAGTGGATGCGTTCCGCTACTTACATCCTGACACAGTTGGGGCGTATAGCTGGTGGAGCTACATGGGAGGCGCTCGTGCACGAAATATCGGATGGAGAATTGACTATTTTGTTGTGTCCGAAGCGCTCGCGCCGCTTCTCAAAGAAGTCGACATTCGTAGCGATGTCACAGGAAGCGACCACTGTCCGGTAGAAATCGAAGTGAACCTATAGGAACATTTGTTCGCGTTCAGAAAGTCTGATACAATAGAGGTATCGATTAAAAAAGAGGTATAGAAATGGCAAAAGACCATATTTTCGTGCATGGTGCACGATCTCATAATTTAAAAAATATTGATGTGAGCATTCCTCGTGACAAGTTTGTCGTGATTACAGGACTATCAGGGTCAGGGAAGAGCTCGCTTGCGTTTGATACATTATACGCAGAAGGTCAACGTCGTTATGTAGAGAGTCTATCTGCATACGCACGTCAATTTTTAGGGCAAATGGACAAACCAGACGTGGATAGTATCGACGGCTTGAGTCCAGCGATTGCCATCGACCAAAAAACAACGTCCCGCAATCCGCGCTCAACGGTCGGAACGGTGACAGAGATTAACGACTATTTGCGTTTATTATATGCGCGTGTGGGGAAACCTATCTGTCAAAATGACGGCACGCCGATTGAAAGCCAGTCCTTAGAACAAATGGTAAACCGCGTCATGGCGATGCCGGAGAAGACTAAGATTCAAGTGTTAGCGCCAGTTGTCGTTCAGAAGAAAGGCGAGCATAAGAAAGTCTTCGAGAAGATTCAAAAAGACGGCTACGTGCGTGTGCGCGTGGACGGCGAGATGCATGAAGTCACTGAAGAATTTAATCTCGAGAAGAACAAGAAGCATAATATTGAAATCGTCGTAGACCGTATCGTAGTGAATGATAAGAGTCGTTCACGTTTATTCGATTCGATTGAAGCGGCCCTTCGTTTAGCGGAAGGTTATGCGATTGTCGATGTGATTGGTGGGGAAGAACATCTCTTCAGCGAACACCATTCATGTCCGATTTGTGGATTTACGGTAGGCGAATTAGAGCCACGTCTCTTCTCATTCAATGCGCCGTTTGGAGCGTGTCCTGAGTGTGACGGTTTAGGGTCAAAACTCGAAGTCGACTTAGATTTAATCATTCCAGATAAGAATTTAACGCTGGAAGAAGGAGCACTTGTTCCGTGGAATCCCATTAGTTCGAACTACTATCCAACAATGCTGGAACAATTTTGTAAACAGTTCAAGATTCCGATGAATATTCCATTCGAGAAATTGACGCAGTCGCAAAAGAATATGGTGTTGTACGGATCAGGAGATGCGACCTTCAAGTTCCATTATGAAAATGAATTTGGTGGCGTGCGTGACGTGGAAATTCCTTTTGAAGGAGTGGCCGTGAACGTGGAGCGCCGTTACCGTGAAACGAATAGTGATTTTACGCGTGAACAAATGCGCCAATATATGAACGAATCAGAATGTAAGAAGTGTCATGGATTCCGTTTAAATGAACAGGCGTTGTCTGTCAAAGTCGGAGGAAAACACATCAGTGAATTGTTGGCACTGTCTGTAGATGATGAGATTGATTTCTTCAAAGACTTAAACTTATCCGAAACTGATGAGCAAATCGCAGCTCCAATCTTAAAAGAAGTAAGCTCTCGTTTGAAATTCTTACGCAATGTTGGCTTGCAATATTTAACATTGAGCCGTGCTGCTGGAACGTTATCAGGAGGAGAAGCGCAACGCATTCGTTTAGCGACGCAAATCGGTTCAAACTTATCTGGCGTTCTCTATATTTTAGATGAGCCTTCGATTGGACTTCACCAACGCGACAATGACCGCTTAATCGACTCATTGAAGAGCATGCGTGATCTTGGAAATACCTTGATTGTCGTAGAACATGACGAAGACACGATGCGTGCTGCAGACTACTTGATTGATATCGGTCCAGGTGCGGGTGAATTCGGTGGTGAGATTATCGCTGCAGGGACTCCAAAAGAAGTGGAGAAAAATAAGAAATCACTGACAGGACAATATTTAGCCGGCAAAAAATACATTCCAGTTCCAAGCGAACGTCGCAGGGAAGATAAGGGCTGGATCCATTTAGAAGGTGCTGCGGAAAATAACTTACGCGGTATCGATGTGGATGTGCCACTTGGACGTTTTGTGGCCGTGACAGGGGTATCGGGTTCTGGAAAGAGCTCGCTTGTCAACAGCGTATTGAAGAAAGCCTTGGCGCGTGAGATTACCCGTACGAAGGAAAAACCAGGGAAGTTCAAGAGCATTTCTGGATTTGAGAGCCTCGATAAGATTATCGATATCGACCAAAGCCCAATCGGAAGAACACCACGAAGCAATCCAGCGACGTATACGGGTGTATTTGACGATATTCGTGATTTATTTGCAACTACAAACGAAGCCAAAATCCGCGGATACAAGAAAGGCCGCTTCAGTTTCAACGTGAAGGGTGGACGATGCGAGTCTTGTAAAGGGGACGGCATTCTGAAAATCGAGATGCACTTCCTGCCAGACGTGTATGTGCCGTGTGAAGTTTGCCACGGAACGCGTTATAACTCAGAAACACTCGAAGTGAAATACAAAGGAAAGAGTATCGCGGATATTCTTGAATTAACGGTCGAAGAAGCGGTGGAATTTTTCCAAGCCGTACCAAAAATCAAACGTAAATTACAAACGATTAAGGATGTTGGGCTCGGCTACGTAACCCTTGGCCAATCTGCCACAACGCTCTCTGGAGGGGAAGCGCAACGGATGAAGTTAGCCAGCGAACTCCAACGTGTCTCAACGGGTAATACCTTCTACGTGCTCGATGAACCAACAACTGGTTTGCATACAGACGATATCGCACGACTACTTGAAGTGTTGAATCGTTTAGTTGAAGCGGGAAATACAGTGCTTGTCATCGAACATAATTTAGATGTGATTAAGACCGCTGACTATATCATTGATATGGGTCCAGAAGGCGGTAGCGGTGGTGGACTTGTGATTGCGACTGGGACGCCTGAAGAAGTGGCGAAGGATAAAAATAGCCATACGGGTCGTTATTTAAAACGCGCCTTAGAAGCAGCCGCATCGCATAAAAAGAAGTAGAAATTTACGAGAAGAGATAGTTTGAAGAAGGCAGTTATGCTATACTCAACATAGATCATTTCTCAGGGGGAAGCTTGAATGAACATGAAAGAATTAGTCGGCAAGAAAGCCGCAGAATATGTAGAAAGTGGAATGACGGTTGGTCTAGGAACGGGTTCGACAGCCTACTATTTTGTAGAAGAAATCGGTCGCCGCGTGAAAGAAGAAGGGCTTGAAATCGTGGGAGTAACGACTTCTTTAGCAACGAAGAAACAAGCAGAAGCGCTTGGAATTCCGTTGAAGAGCGTGGATGAAGTGGATTATATCGACGTAACGATTGATGGCGCAGACGAAATCGCTCCAGATTTTTCAGGAATCAAAGGGGGCGGCGGTGCGTTATTATTCGAAAAAATTGTTGCCGAACAATCAAAAAGTGTTATCTGGATTGTAGACGAATCAAAAATGGTCGACTACTTAGGTCGTTTCCCATTACCAGTGGAAGTGGTGCCTTATGGGTCAGAACAATTATTCAAACGTTTTGAAGCGTTAGGATACAAACCAACATTCCGCGAACGTGACGGAGAACGCTACTTAACCGATAGCAAAAACTACATTATCGACTTGGATGTTTATCCAATTAAAGACCCAATCGCATTTGGAGAAAAAATCAAAGGCATGACAGGCGTGGTAGAGCAAGGCCTCTTCACAAACATGACGGATATCGTGCTTGTAGGAACTCCTGATGGGGTTGTCGTAAAACAATTCTAAAAAATAAGCCGCTTAGAGTCAGCATGGATGCATGATTCTAAGCGGTTTTTGTTATAGTTAACCGTGTCGAATTGCACACGGTTAATTTAAAAGGAGGATGCACTTTTTCAATTTGTGTAAGAAAATCAAGGCGGAGTGTGCTATACTAGTAAAGATTTAGTATTGAAAGGATCTGATGAAATGTCATCATTCATGGAAAAAAGAAAAGGATTGCTGTGCACATTTGCTATTGCGGTTGTCTCAGTGATGCTTGATAAGCTATTCCCAGTGATTGGGAGTGCGGTATTTGCCATTATTTTAGGGATGGCCTTAAATCAATTTTGGAAAATCCCAAGTGATTTTAGACCAGGTATCAATTATTCAGCAAAAAAATTATTACATTACTCTATTATCGCGCTAGGATTTACAATGTCGTTTGCGCAAGTGAGCCAAACAGGTGCGTCATCGTTCCCAGTGACGATTGTGACCATCTCGATTGCGTTTCTAACAGCGCTATTTGTAGGGAATTTCTTCAAATTATCCCGTCCGTTGAAGATTCTTGTTGGATTCGGGACTGCGATTTGCGGGGGCTCTGCGATTGCGGCAGCTTCACCGATTATTAAAGCAGAAGATGATGAAGTCGCGTTGTCGATTTCAACCATTTTCCTATTCAACGTCATCGCGGTATTCCTCTTCCCATTCTTAGGACATATGATGGGCATGGACGCGTCGCAATTCGGACTCTGGGCAGGAACAGCGATTAACGATACATCCAGCGTGGTCGCAGCCGGCGCAAGTTACAGCGCGGAAGCTTTAGAAATCGCGACAATCGTGAAACTTACTCGTGCGTTGATGATTGTTCCAGCGTGCCTCGTATTATCATTTGTCGAAGCACGTCGCATGAAACAAGAAGGACAAAGCGTTCAATGGAAGAAAATCGTGCCAATGTTTATCATTTGGTTCATGGTCGCTTCCATCATTACAAGTGTGGGCCTATTCCCAAATTTCCTTGTACCGTATGCAAAATTAGCGTCTAAATGGTTGATGGCGATGGCATTAGCAGGTATCGGAATGCAAGTATCCTTCCAACAATTCAAAGAAGCAGGAGCAAAACCAATCTTAACAGGGTTAGCTACTTGGTTTATGGTAGCCGTCTCTAGCTTAATCATGCAGTACTTCGTTTTATAGAAAGGACGCCTCATGAAAAGATTATTAGGACTCGGATTTTGGATTAGTGCCTTGTATTTTATCTTATATACGAAAATTCCAGCACTACAAGCCTTCGTGAATACACCAGCAGGGCCGTATGTGCATGTCGTGATGGTTATTTTACTCATCGTGGGGATTTTCTTCTACGTACTGCGCATTATCCATTACTTATTTTTCCCGTAAAAAATGAAACCAGCTTAGGCAGAATGTCTAAGCTGGTTTTATCATTCAATAAATAAACAAACACTCTCGATATTTTCTCGAGAGTGCAAGTATAGTCTATTACAATCTATACCGCTATCAATACATTAATCCTACTGATAAAAATATCAACTGTCAAGTAGATTAGTGATATAAAAACAGCCTACTTTTTTTCAAAGTAGGCTGTTTTTGAGTATTAACGTTGTGCAAGATGTTTCCAATCAATCCCGCGGGCATCACACCAGTTTTGGAGGCTTGGTGCGACCACAATAGGAGCTTGTTGGAGACTAGAAATACTATCAGCACCGACAAGCGTTAAGATCGTTGTCAGTTGCTCTTTCCATGTTTGAACCGTATGGATGGCATCTGGAAGGGAGTCATCTTTACGTACGAGATGCAACATTTCACCAGACAATCCGACCAGGCTGGCTCCAAGCGCGAAGCATTTGGCCATGTCCATTGGCGTTTTCACACCGCCGGAAGCGATGATTGGGGTGCGGCTTCCTTGGGCTTCCATGAGCGACGTCAAGGTCGTTTGACCCCAGTCTTCAAGGAAATCGAGTTTATCTTCCTTGCGACGGCCATTTTCGATTTTGGCAAAGTTCGTACCGCCAGTACCGCTAATGTCGATGGCGCTAACTCCGATACTCTCTAATTGTGCGATGGCTTCGCGGCTAAATCCGAATCCGACTTCTTTGACGATAACGGGAACGGCACTTGTTTTAACGATTTCTTCGATGTTTTTAAGCCAATTGCTAAAGACGCGGTCACCTTCTGGCATCACGAGTTCTTGTGCACGGTTGACGTGAATTTGAATCGCGTTCGCTTCGATAGTATCGACAGCGCGTTTAGCAGCCTCGGCATCGTAATGCGCACCAAGGTTCGCGAAGAGGATACCGTTTGGATTTTCCTGGCGAATCACCTTGAAGCTTTGTGCACTTTCAGGAAATTTCATCGCGATACTCATCGAACCAGTCGCCAGTGCCATGCCTGTTTCACGAGCCAAGATGGCTAAGCGTTGGTTTAACGCAGTCGTAAGCGGACTTCCACCCGTGATGGCGTTGATGAAAAATGGAACGTCGAAGGTGAGTCCGGCGAGCTTTGTCTTTAGTGACACATCAGCCACATCGACGGTCGTGAAGGGATGATGTACGAAGCGCGTTTCCACGAACTCGGGAGCGCTCGTTGCACGGTATTGCTGGTTCGCATGACCGACATGCTCGTCCTTTCGATTCATTTGTTGTTGAAATAAATCCATCATTAATCTCCTTTACCAGGCTTCAGCGATGGTTAGCGGAAGCACTTGAATTTGAGCCTTGGCCCATTGGTTTTCGATTTGTTGTCGTTGTTGTTCGTTTTGTGTAAAGCAAATGCCGCAGTCACCGCCACCAGCGCCAGATGTTTTTGCGCAGGCACCGACTTGTTCTGCAAGGTCGCAGAGCGCTTGGAGTGCGGGTGTTTCGATTTCTAGCTGCATTTCTTTAGCAAATTCATTTAAGAGCACACGGTTAGCACGGATGCCTTCTTTTAAGGCTGGGATATCTTGTTTGTTCCAAGCTGTTTGTAGTCCTTGAACGATGGCGTGACTCTTTCCTAGAAATTCCTTGTAAAATGCGCTATCGGTTTCGACTTTCCGTTTCTT
>ERZ1699231.167-NODE-167-length-21462-cov-8.298524_pt1 | contig 21462 bp, 19 predicted proteins | sample MGYA00581551_ERZ1699231 | MGnify/ENA primary metagenome ERZ1699231 (study PRJEB42319, sample SAMD00040326) | human oral metagenome | material: saliva | host: Homo sapiens | study: EMG produced TPA metagenomics assembly of PRJDB4115 data set (Metgenomic analysis of... | reverse complement strand
AACCAAGGAAATTGGCTGACCCTATAAGATTAGAATATGGAACAACACTGTCTTCACTTGACATTGGTTTACAGACCCTCGCACGCTCAGAGCAGGTGTTCTCTTATCACTCTGGTGCTGACCGTGAAATGCAACGTATGACGCCAGACTTGGCATATGGTCATGACAAACTTGCGGGTGAGGCTTTCCGTGCATCATTAGGTTTGTTCTCAAAACCTGCACGCCAGCATGCGCTACCACGTATCAGCAATGAGACAGAGCTCGTTAACTACATGGGGCGTAAGCAGGCGGCTGAGACGGCTGAGACACATTATATCACAGCTGAGAGTCAGGTGCCGACCCTGCGTGTAGGTTCCGTTATAAGTCTCTACAGTTCATTCTTGGAACGTGTAGGAAACCTATCAGAAGAGAGCTTGGGTAACTTTATCATTATCGAGATAACCCATGAGGTGAGTCAAGGAAGCTACTACAAGAACCGCTTCAAGGCTATCCCTGCAACAATAAAGGCAATGCCAAGTCCAAAGGTGCGTATGCCGCTTGCTGAAACACAGATGGCAACCGTGCTTAGCAATGCTGACCCAGAGGGTAAGGGCCGTGTGCGTGTGCGTATGAACTGGCAGACGGATGGTATGCAGACAGGTTGGGTGCGTGTGATGACACCAGATGGCGGTAGCAGTAGTGACGTAAAGAGCAACCGTGGTTTTGTATTTATCCCAGAGGTAGGCGACCAAGTCCTCCTCGGCTTCCGCCATGGAGACCCTGCCCGCCCATACGTTATGGGTAGCCTGTTTAATGGAACGACAGGTGGTGGCGGTGGTCAAGGCAATAACTGCAAGAGCCTTACCACACGAAGCGGCAGTTCTCTGAAACTTGATGATTCCAAAGGAAGTGTCACATTAGCAGATCCTGGGAAAACAAGCATTCATATGGATGGCTCTGGTAATGCCACATTTGACTCGTCTGACAAAATACTTATCTCTTGTGGCAGTGCCTCCATAGAGTTACACAAAGACGGTACAATAAAGATAAACGGCAAGGATATATCGGTTGATGGTAAGAAAATCACGGTAGATGGAAAGGACTCTATCAAACAGACAACAAAGCAATACACTACAACAGGTACGCAGTCTGTAAAGATCAAGAGTAATACGCTTGTTGAGCAGAAAGCAAAGAAAGTAAAGATTGAAGCTGGCAACACTGTAAGTATTAAGGGTAAAGTGGCTGCAGATATCGAATCCATTACGACGACTGTCAAGGGTAGCGGATCCATCAATCTCAATTAGTATTTTATATGGTGTCAAACGAACATAACCCAATAGCAGAACGGATAGGCAGAATACAGGGTATCTGGAAGGAACGAATGGCAGGAAAGTCAGGTTATAAACTTGTCAGGCTTGCAATCAGGGAGGCAGACCTTCCCATTGTCAATGGATTTTTGAAATTAGAGTCATCACCTTACGGTAAGATAGAAGAGACACCAGTAGTGATGCTGACAGACTTTTCTGATCCACATACGTTCGCATGGCAGCTTTGTAATGACTGGCTTCAAGAGTATGCACGTGCACAGGAACAATTCCCGCAACTCCCTTGGAAGGAACACACCCGATATCTTGCCAAGGTGAAAGAGGCTGACCACGTTCATCAGGAGCCGTTATTACTTTCGGCTTTGGACAGTTTCAGTCAGAGCCTTCCAAATCACGGTCGGAGCATGCTTCTTCTCGGACTTGTTCCCAGACTATTATGTGGTTATGACCAACTTGAAAAATGGTTAACAGAATTCTGTAAATCACTTCCTTCCCATATTGCACTGCTTGTTATTGATTATACGGATAAAGAAGTTTACAGTTCACTGGCTTCCAGCCTTAAAAAACAATGTGTGACCATAAACTTGAATAACCTTGATATGGAAGGAGTTTATAACGAACTGCTTACACAAGGCAATCCCGAAGATTCAAATGTAAAGATCAGAAAAATTATGGTTGAGATGGGCAAGGCTGCCTCCAGAGACCAAAGAGGTAAGTTGGATAATCTTGGAGAACGTCTGCTGGATATTGGTCGTGCATCAGGTCAGGCATCATTGTGGCTCTACACCTATATCGTCTATGCTGGTTTCCTTTTCCGTTACAAGGATGGACAAGCACTTGCATTATTGGATAAGGGCATAACCTTGTGCGATTCCCACCAGTCAGACGGTTCAGTAGCAGCTATGACCGTTACTCTTTATACCTATAAGGCTTCATATTTAAACTATATTGGCAAGCACAATGAAGGACTTAGCTGGTTCGGGAAGGCGATGGACTATTGTCTTTCTCATAACGATATTATCGGTGCTATGGGAGTTTGCCAGAATATTATAGTTGCCTCCATTCTAAATTCCACAAAAGAGAGTGCTTCCATACTTCTTCGTAGAGTCCTTCCACATCTTTCAATGATGGAAGCAGAAAGCCACAAATATACAGAATCCTTCCTTGTTGCAGCTTTCCTCTTATTCTATGATAAAAAGCTGACAAAGGATGAACGGCGAGATATTGAAGACAGAATGAACATAATATATGGTGAAGACTGGGCATCTCGTGCCACCCTACAGTTCCAGCAAATAAAGAACCCTAAACAACCCAGTATAGATGAATTTAGTTGATACACATCTGACCCCGATATTAGGAATTGACATCCATTTTACGACATCATGGAATGCTTTTCATCCGTTTATTGGTTTCGTTATGGATCCGATGGACTATATTCCATATATCGGTGCCACAGTTCATGTAAATGGACTCAAGAGAGGAGTATCTGATACGCAAGGTATTATTATTCCACTTGTTCACATCCCTATAGTAGGTGTATTTACAATGGCACCTCTTATCGGTCATGATTCAATGAACTTTTTTGGAGCAGAAAGAGTCTACGCAGAAGGTTCTCGACTGAGTGGAAAAGGATACTTCGTAATGACTTGTAGCGATATAGGAATACCTTTGTCGATACAGCCTGGACATAAGAAATTCTGGGATCTTATTCCAACCAGATATGCTCCATTCTCAGGTTCGCTTCCTATTCCTTACGGAGCACCTGTAAATATTGGTGATCCGCTTGTCCCTGACTGGGCTGGTATGCTGAAAGGGCTTGCCATGAGTTTTGGCTTTGGTGCTATCATGCGATATGCCCGAATAGGTGCAAACAAGCTGATGAAGAAGATAGCAGGAGAAGATAATCGGTTTAGTTCTCTGCTTTGTAAGTTGGGCTTTGAACCGGTGAATCTTGTGAGTGGAGCAGTAGTCTATGAGGGTACTGACTTTGCCTTTCAAGGGATTATGCCACTTGAATGGAAGCGGAAGTGGAGTAGCAGTAATGACTATGTGGGCATCCTCGGTCATGGCTGTCAGAACAACTATGACCTTGATATAATCCTTGACCCTGAGGAGGATGCTATCGGTGTGCGTATCGAGGACGGAAGGGTCTTGGGCTTCCCTATGCTTTCCGAAGGAGAAGAAGCCTATATCCGTTCAGAGCACCTAACACTGCGCAGAGGATATGGAGTCTTTGAGACATATGACCATAAAAGTCGCATTACCAAGACTTTTGAAAGGGTCAATGCTGCAGAAACAGATAGATGGAGACTTACATCCATTAGAAATGTGTCTGGTCATACAATACAGTTGCAATATGAAGCTGGAAAGCTGAAAGAAATTTCTGATGCAGCTGGAAGAAAAATACGTCTTGAATATGACGGTTATTCAGAAGTAAGAAGAGTTGTACTCCAGTCTACTGATGGAGGTGAAGATGAAACACTCATTGAGTATAGCTATAACGAGGCGGGTGATATGACGGGTGTCACGGATGCCATGGGCAAGACCACTCATATTGAATATGAGAACCATCTTATGACATCGAAGACTGACAGGGACGGCCAGACTTTCTATTGGGAGTATCAGGGAGAAGGAAAGAAGGCCCGCTGCATACATACCTGGGGTGAGGGCGGCTACCAGGAAGGCTGGATAGAATATCACCCAGAGGAAGGCTATAACGTAGTTGTCAATGGGGAGAACGAGAGGACTATTTATCGTTACACCCCAGAACAGCTTGTTACTTCTGTGGAAGACGAACTGGGCGTACGTGAACGCTACGAATATACAGAATACTATGAGGTCTACCGTGAGTGGGACGGCGAGGGACGTATGACAGGCTACTGCTATGATGAACGTGGTAATCTTACAAGTGTTGTCCATCCTGACGGAACGGAGGAGACACGTGCCTATGATGAGGAAGACAGACTGATAACTGAGACTGATGCCTTGGGCAACCGTCGTGTCCTTGTTTATCATGAACCTTCTCAAGACGGTACACCTGTCAACGGAGAGGGACAGCTCTCTGCTGTTATAGAAGCTGATGACCGAGCTACCTTCTTTGAGTATGACACACGTGGACTGCTGTCTACCGTGAGCCTTGATGACAGGACGGTACACCTGGAATACAACGAGCAGAACAATCTTGTCTCTGTAAAGAATGAGAAGGGTGTGGGTACACGGTGGAGCTATGACCATAAGGGTAATGTCGTCTCTGTTCTTACCTCTGCCGGTGCACGGCAGACTTTCTGCTATGACCGTCTGAACAGGGTTACTGCCATCACCACGGGGAAGCGTACGACGAAGCTCCGCTACAACTCCTATGAGGATGTGGTCGAGGCGAGCGAGGGCTTCCACCGTGTGAAGTACAAGTATTCCCCGATGGGCGACATCCTCCAGCGTGAGGGCGAGGACGGCAGCGTGCTGCGCTTTGCCTACGACCGCATGGACCGTCTTCGTATGCTTACCAACGAGCATGGGGAGGAATATACCTTTGACCGCAACCTCCGTGGAGAGATTGTCGGTGAGACAGGCTTTGACCGTATGCACCGCAGGTATGTGCGTGACCGCTCCGGCCGTGTCATCCGTGAGGACAGGGCTGGCGGCAGATGGACGGAGTATGAATATGACCAGCGGGGACGGCTAACACGCAGCAGCTTCAGCGACGGTACGATAGAGGCTTTCAGCTATGATGCGCTCGGTAGGCTTACTGAGGCTCGCAATGCTACGGGAAGCGTTGCCATGGAGTATGACGAAGGCGGTCGTGTCGTCAGGGAGTGTTTCTGTGGTGGTCTGCCCGGTGACAAGGGTACGACGGTAGAGAACATCTATGATGACCTTGGAAACCGTATAGAGACAAGGACTTCGCTTGGTTCGGTCGTACAGAACAGCTTTGATGAGGACGGACTTCTCAGCCGTGTGACGGCAGCCAGTGGTGGTGGTGAGAGCTGGGAGGAGAAAATTGTACGTGACAGCGAGGGGCTGAAGATAGAAAAGATTTTCTCTGGTGGCATCCGTATGACACGTACATATGATGCCTATGGCAATGTCATCTCGCAGAAGAGCCGCTCACTGCGTCAGGACGGCTACGACCGCCGTTATGCATGGAATGCGTCAGGACGTCTACAGAGCGTGATAGACGGAATCACGGGAGGCAGGACAAGCTACGCCTATGATGCGGTTGGCAATCTGATGAGTGCCCGCTATGAGGACGGTACGGATGACTATCGTATGCCCGATGCCGTGGGCAATGTCTTCCGCAGTCGTGACCGTAGGGATAGGGAATACGGTAAGGGCGGCAGGATTCTCCGTGACCGCCATTATGACTATCTCTATGACGTAGAAGGCAACCTTATCCTAAAGACTCCACGGCGTGGACTGATACAGCATCCGAACCACGAGGTGTCGGAGGAAAAGGGCACGCATATTGCTTGGCAGACAGGTGACTATGCCTATGAATGGTATGGCAACGGTATGCTCAAGGAGGTGCGGCTTCCCTACGGCAAGACCGTCCGCTTCGAGTATGACGCCCTTGGGCGTCGCACGGCAAAACTCTTCAACGGTCACGTCTTCCGCTACCTCTGGGACGGCAACGTGATGGTTCAGGAGTGGCAGTATGAGGAGAAGGACCGTCCGCAGCACAGCATTGATGAGTTCGGGCGCATACGAATGTTAGGCGATGAACCAGTAGAGAACCTTGTCACGTGGGTATATGAGGAAGGTTTGTACGTCCCTGTGGCAAAGCTGCAGAACGGTGAACGTTATACGATTATTAGCGACTATATGGGTCGCCCAGTGGAAGCGTACAACAGTTATGGTAACGTAGTCTGGCAGGCTGACTATGATATTTATGGTGACCTTCGAAACATAAAAGGCATTCGTGACTTCATCCCTTTCCGCCAGTTAGGACAATACGAGGACGATGAAACGCGCCTCTATTACAACAGGTTCAGATATTATGATCCGAGGATTGGTAATTATATCAGCCAAGACCCGATAAGGTTATCGGGAAATAATCCTACGCTGTATGGGTATGTGGGGGATTGTAACTGGCATATAGATATATTTGGATTGTCAGACAGTTCAAAATTAGGTGCAGCACTTGGTCCGGCTCCTGGAGTTAATCATGATGCTCATCATATTGTAATGGCTAATTCTACAGACTCAAGAATGGTTTCACTTCGAAATCAAATGGAGAACTTTACCCCACCTATAGGTAAAAACTCTAAAGAAAATGGAATTTGGTTACCTCGACAAGCAAAAGATAGAATTGCGGGGACAAAACTTACTGCACATAAAGGAGAAGGAATTCATAGTGATGCATATAAACAATCTATATATGATAGATTAAATAATAAAGGACGTGAAGAATTCATTGCAGAGTTAGATCTAATAAAGGAGGAATTGAATGATGGTAAAACGTTTAAATGTAAAAGCTAAATGAATATAGAAAAGAAAGAAACAATTTTGGAAAAACTTTTTTCCAGTGACGCAGATACCCTGTTTAAGCAAAAAAAAGAATTCGAATATTCTTATTGCATTTGGGGTACATCTGTTCTTTTTGAGATTTATCCTTTTGATATGGAAAGGAAGGGTATTAAAAGAGGACGAAAGATTACTAAAGTCCCATTAAAGAAAAATGGTAAGTTTCAACATTTCATAAATGAAGAGAACAGGGTAATCGCAATTTATGAATATATCGATAATTATGATTTACCTGCCCAATATATATTTTTTGAATATCATACTTCCGAAATTATAGTTTATTGTTTTAATATTGTTGGACAGATAGATTATATACAATACTCAACTATAAAAGAGGGAAAGGTATTGTCCATGTTAAATATGGATAATAAAGGGAATTACATTGCGGAAGAGTACCATTACGATGAAAACGGTCATATAGTGTTAATTGATAGACAACATAAGGATCAATCATTATTTAAGAATAAAGATTACTTCCCCAACAATATATATATAAGTAGATTTATTTTAGAATATTTCAACAATAAACTGTATCAAATAAAATGGAATGCTAATACGGAAAAAGAAATGAAAGTAATATATCCTAAATAAATGTGATTAATATGAATATGGTAGTGGCGAAAGCAGGGAGGAGAAGAGTCGCTCGCTTCGTCAAGACGGCTACGACCGCCGTTATGCATGGAATGCGTCAGGACGTCTGCAGAGTGTGATAGATGGAATCACGGGAGGCAGGACAAGCTACGCCTATGATGCGGTTGGAAGTCTGATGAGTGCCCGCTATGAGGACGGTACGGACGACTATCGTATGCCTGATACCGTAGGAAACGTCTTCCGCAGTCGTGACCGTAGGGACAGGGAATACGGCAAGGGTGGCAGGATTCTTCGTGACCGCCATTATGACTTTCTCTATGACGTTGAGGGTAACCTTATCCTGAAGACTCCACGTCGTGGGCTGACACAGCATCCGAACCACGAAGTATCGGAGGAAAGTGGCACGCATATTGCTTGGCAGACAGGTGACTATGCCTATGAATGGTATGGCAACGGCATGCTCAAGGAGGTGCGACTTCCATACGGCAAGACTGTTCGCTTCGAATATGATGCCCTTGGGCGTCGCACGGCAAAGCTTTTCAATGGTCACGTCTTCCGTTACCTCTGGGATGGTAACGTGATGGTGCAGGAGTGGCAGTATGAGGAGAAGGACCGCCCGCAGCATAGCATCGACGAGTTTGGCCGTATCCGTATGTTAGGCGATGAGCCAGTAGAGAACCTTGTCACATGGGTATATGAGGAAGGCTCGTACGTTCCTGTGGCAAAGATACATAATGGTGAACGCTACACGATTATCAGCGACTATATGGGTCGCCCAGTGGAAGCGTACAACAGCTATGGTAACGTAGTTTGGCAGGCTGACTATGATATTTATGGTGACCTTCGAAACATAAAAGGTATCCGTGACTTCATCCCTTTCCGCCAGTTAGGACAGTATGAGGACGATGAGACTCGCCTCTATTACAATCGCTTCCGCTATTACGACCCGAGGATTGGTAACTACATCAGTCAAGACCCGATTAGGTTAGCAGGAAATAACCCTACGCTGTATGGGTATGTGGGGGATTGTAATATTGGGTTTGATATATTTGGACTAAAATGTTCTAATAATCTGGCAGGGAAGATGAAAGAGATAAAAAAACAAATTCTCCCTGATCAAGTTGTAGAGACCTTTAAAGATGGTAAATATAAAACATTCATAACAACTGATGATGTTATACTGTATCGGGTATATGGTGGAAATGCTGGACCTACAGGAGCATTTGCTACTACATCTAAGGCTTCTGATAGAATACAAGCTAAAATAGATGCTGCTCTCTTGCCACAGTGGGGTAATACTAGAGAGTTTGAGGCAACTATAAAAGTTCCTAAAGGGACTATCCTTAACATTGGAAAAGTTGCCCCTCAAACTACTCTTTCGGGTACTGTTCTAAAAGGTAATGCAGATCAAGTATTAATGCCGAGAAATTGGCCAAAAGAATGGATTATAAACACTAGAAAATTACCAATATAATGGAAAAAATACAAAATAAATTGGATAAAGTGTTAGGTGATTTAAAGAATAAACTACCTTTCGAGCCAAAATTAGACTTGATTATTTCAAGATTGGAAAAAACAAAGAGTTTATTATTGGATAATAATCGAAGTCTGACGTTGAATCCAATCAATGGAATAACTAGAGCCTGTTTAGATATTTTTAGCGATTATGATGATCCAATAATAAATGACTTATATTCTTTAGAAAAAGAGATAAATGCTATCATAAAGTAATGTAATAATTGGCTTGGTGTACACATAGATTTAAAGTTATGATTATATAAACAATGTCTTCCGCAGTCGTGACCGCCATTATGACTATCTCTATGACGTTGAGGGTAACCTCATCCTGAAGACTCCACGTCGTGGATTGACACAGCATCCGAACCACGAGGTATCGGAGGAAAGTGGCACGCATATTGCTTGGCAGACAGGTGACTATGCCTATACGTGGCAGGGCAATGGTATGCTTAGGAGCGTAACACGGCCTGACGGAAAGACAGTAACGTTCAAGTATGACGCTTTAGGCAGACGCATTGAGAAGGTCTTTGACGGACGTGTGTATCGCTACCTTTGGGATGGTGATGTCATCCTGCACGAGTGGGACTATGCCGAGTCTGACCGTCCGAACACGGTTGTTACCGAGACTGGTGAGGTCACACTCGACAGACCAGAACCAGTTGAGAATCTCATCACGTGGGTTTACGACAGTGACAGCTATGTCCCTACAGCCAAGATAGATTGGTGAAAGGCATTACAGCATTATCAGCGACTACATCGGTCGTCCTGTCCAAGCGTACGATGATAATGGCAATGTCGTCTGGCAGGCAGACTATGACATCTATGGTAATCTCCGTAACCTTCACGGCAGCAGGCAGTTCATTCCTTTCCGCCAGTTAGGACAGTATGAGGACGAGGAGACGGGGCTGTATTATAACAGATTTCGTTACTACGAGCCGAATACAGGAACCTACATTAGCCAGGATCCGATAGGATTGGAAGGAGATACACTCAACTTATATAATCACGTTGTTGATAATAATGACGGAATTGATCCTCTAGGTTTGTACAATCCCTATGGACATAAGAAGAATGGACTATTCAAAAAGAAACCTGGTCCAAAACCAAAAGCCAAACCAAGTTTACATGGTAACTCTAGATCGTCTACTAAACCTGCCGTATTATATGCCATGTATGATGGAGATGGTAATTTCCAGAAATGGGGTATTACAGATAAAGTACAGAATCCTAAATCTGGTCGTTATGGCAGTTCTTTACCTGATGACTGGGATGTTAGGGAAATGACTCGAGGAAAGAGAACCGACATGTTGGATTTAGAAAGAGAATTGTCAGAAAAGGTTCCAGGTCCTTTAAATCATGAAAGTTGGGCTGGAAGCAAAAAAGGTGAGACGTTAAGTCATAAGGCCGATGGTATATATAAGAAAGCAAATCATTGACATTTAATCATTAAACAGATGGAAATTATTGTAAGTTCTGTAATAGGTGGGCAACTAGTGCCTGAAGTTGGAATGGAGGAAAAACTACATCAAATAATAATTGAAATGAGGAAATCTCTAAAAAAACAGTTTGTAAACAAGTCCTTCGAAGGGCTTGCCAAGATAAAGATCAATTTATACATCAGTGGAGATTTATCAGAATATTGTTCCAAATCAGGAATAACAAAACATCAATACTTTCAGAAAAAGAATGAATTTATTACCGAGTTTTGTGTTGATAGATATTATTGGAATTCTGAACCAAAACTTGATACGAAAAGGAAATTTCTATTATTTTTAGAGAGTTCATTGATAGATCTAGGGGTTTTGATTAAGGAAAAACTAGAATCTAAAGGATATAACTTTGATTGTGAGATGTTTACAGAAACAGCTTTTAAAAGCCTAATAGCACTATAGAATGAACAACGACAATGAATATTATTGATGTTTCCTAGACCCTTGAAGGGTCTTCCAGAATTTGGAGTAATATCGTTTAATATCTGATTATCAATAACTTTTGTAAGTTCTGTTCTTTTATTTCCCTTTATTTACTGAGTATTAAAGAATATAATATGTTTAAATTAGAATTTAAAGCAAATACTATCGTAGCTAAAAAGAATAGTAAGGACAATTATTATATGGTTGGTTTTGCAGATGATAAATATGATTATAAGAATTATATATTGTTTCAAAGACCAATTATGTTGGATGACGACGACGATCCAGATGCTGACTTAAATGGACTATATGCTGAATGTAATGGTGATATATGTTATAATGCTTGTAAGTCAGTACGAATGACAAGTAAGAGTTGTGTGTTTATTGTTCAAGATAGTACTATCATCGTAGATATAGAAAATATAAAGATAAACAAACGTTTTATAGAATATAGCAAGAGTATCTTTAAGGACTTATTGGTTCTTGACCTTTAACCCTTTTTGTTCCTATTATTTAGTACAATATTCTTTTGTTTAGGAGCTTAGGGGAAGGATGACCGTAAGTACGGCACGGGCAGCCGGCTGACGGAAGACCGTGACTACTTCTATCACTATGACTGCGAGAGCAACCTCGTGTTCAAGGAGTTCAGGACGCTGGACTGGACCAGCGTGTCCGTTCCGCTCGGCGTACAGAAAACGCATCTGGAGGAGGATCTCGGCATAACCTTCCGTGCCTTTGGTGCAGGCTGGCGTTATGATTGGCAGAGTGACGGTATGCTGTCGAGGGTTGTTCGTCCTGACGGCAAGGAAGTGTCATTCGCATACGATGCGCTGGGTAGACGAACCGAGAAGACTTATGAGGGTATCACTACTCATTTCGTGTGGGATGGCAATGTTCCGCTGCACGAGTGGCAGGAGGTCTCTTCTAATGCTGAAAAGACAAACATCACAACCTGGCTTTTCGAGCAGAATACGTTCATTCCTGCTGCCAAGCTCGCTGCCAACGGCGAGAGCTTCTCCATCGTGTCTGACTACCTCGGCACTCCCCTGCAGGCATTTGACAATAACGGCAACAAGGTTTGGGAGCAGGAGCTTGACATCTTCGGCAGAAAGAGAAGGAAGGGTAACAATAAGTCCTCCTTCATTCCGTTTAAGTATCAGGGTCAGTATGAGGATGTTGAGACGGGGCTGTACTACAACCGCTTCCGCTACTATGACTCGAGGACGGGTAATTACATCAGCCAGGATCCGATAAAATTATTAGGTGGATTATCTTTATACTCGTATGTTGAGAATACTAATACTTTTATTGACGAGTTTGGACTAAGAAAAGGTGGAGGATATAGTGGTGTTCGTTCATCTAATGTGGGTGGTGAAGTAAATCATATTCCTGCTTGGAATTCTATCGAAATTGCAAGTAAAATGAATCCTGAACTTCAAAACCTCCCAACTCATGGCACAACTCCCGCTATATATATGGATCGTCCCGATCATAGAGCAATGAGTAGCACAGGAAGTTCAAGAAATGCAAAACTATGGAGAAAAAAACAAGCAGAATTAATCAATCAAAGTAAATTTAAAGAGGCTATGGAAATGGATATAGACGAAATTATCAGTAAGCATGGCACTAAGTATAATGACAATATGAAAGAAATGATAGATTACGCTTATAGTAAGGGATATATAGATGAAGATAGTAAAACAAAATTAAAGAACAAAATAGATCATTAAATATGAAAAGAACAATAGAAATTATTCCCTTGAAAGGAATAAAAATGGATAGTATAGACATCATCTTAGGAGACGACTTGGAGTCAATTACCAACATCATAGGTAAACCAGATTATCAAGAAGAATCCCAATTATACTATGATAGATATGAGTTCAGACTGGATTTTGACCTTAACAAGAAACTGGAATTTATTGAGTTGCAGGGACCGTATACAAATAGGGTAATCCCTTTGATATATGGTGTAAACCCTTTTGAACTAGAAGCAGCAGAATTAGTAACTCTTTTGAAAGAAAAGAATGGGAGTAACATCGATGATGCGGAAGCACCATATTGTTACTGCTTTCGTAATATCTCCATCGGTGTCTGGCGACAAAATATTCCAGAAGATATTTCACAATCTGAAATAAGAGATGCAACAGATGAAGAAAGAAAAATTTGGATAATGGAACAAAATAAAGCAAAACACTTTTGGACAATAGGAGTTGGAAATATCGGCTATTATGACATTTAGATTTATGGAAATAGAATAATTTGTAGCATAAATACTCTTGGGCATGCTACATGAGGTGGAGTTCGGCTACGGCATGTGTTGGTCGTCCCGACGGTAGTTTACATACGGACGCCCTTGGCAGGCGTATACGCAGGAACAACCACCCACTTCGTGTGGGACGGCAATGTGCCGTTGCACGAATGGACGGAAGAAGCAGAAGAAAGCATGGTCACCTGGCTCTTCGAGCAAGACACGTTCGTGCCTGCCGCCAAGCTGGTTGCCAACGGCGAGTGTTTCTCCATCATCTCCGACTACCTCGGTACGCCCCTGCAAGCCTATGACAAGCAGGGCAACAAGGTGTGGGAGCAGGAGCTGGACATCTACGGGCGGCAAAGGAAACGGCCATCCGCGTTCATTCCATTCAAGTACCAAGGGCAGTACGAGGATGCAGAGACTGGATTGTATTACAATAGGTTTAGGTATTACGACCCGAATGCGGGGAGTTATATCAGCCAAGACCCGATAGGATTGGCTGGTGGAAGCCTAATCCTATACATGTATGTGTCAAACTCAAATAATTTGATAGATCCTTTTGGATTAAGCAGAAGAGGAAATCAGGCAACGAGAGATCACATTGAAGTGGTTAAAGACAAATTCATGTCAGATAATCCCGGTGCAACCCATATAGGTGGCGGCTTAGATGATGCTGGGAACCAAATGAAAGAAGTTTATATTAGGCCAAGTAAACCTATTCCAGGTAGCACCAAAGGTGGTTCTTATACAGACTTAACGTTCAAAACAGCAGATGGCAAGATAGTCCACATTAATACTGTGGATAAGGGAAATTTCAATGGAATGTCAAAAAGGGAATTCACTAATCTTAATAGAATAAAAGCAGATGCCCCAGATACTGTTGTAATTGCCATAGGCAAGGGAGACGATCCCGGTGATTTAAGTATGAACAAAGCGAAGACGTCTAGCCATTAAAAGAATATTAGCAATGGAAAGAATGAGAGATTGCCAGTTGTTTATGACAACAAAAGACGAAAAAATGTTTTGTAAGACATTGAGAGCTTGTAATCCCAACATATACTTCTTAGATGTAAAGCCCTCTTTTGAAGCATGTGTAAATGGGCGCTTGGTTAGTGATGTTACAGAGTTGAACAGTGAGTTCTTCTCAATAGTTAACCTTGACTTGATTAGTAAAGAAGAATTGAGTAAGTGTTATAAGATACGTAACGGATATTATCACTTTTTCCAATTGGGACGGGCTCAAATGCAATTTTTACGTTCTACACCTGATACAAATGTAGAAGGTTGTTTACAACATGGAAGAATAGCAGATTCATATGAAACAGACGACAAAGAAGAAAAAGAATGGAAAAATAAGGTATACAATATTCTAAAGAAATTAGGCCAAAAGGTTTGCTGGTATTATATTTTGCCTGACGGGACAAGAGAAATTTCAGCTAAGCCACAAAATAATTTAATCGCTCTTCCTGATGCCATTCTCAACTATGATGGTAAACAGGGTAATTTTATGATTCACAACCGAGCTATGTTTGTTCCTCAAGGAATTTCTGTCAACGAAGTGAATGACAATCCAATCCTTATTCCTAAAGAATAAACGATTTACATCGATTGGATAGAATCATGATTATCTACATGACTAAGCGCAAGCCTCTGTCTTTTGGTTGTCTATCGAGGAAACTTTCACACTGACTTCCAGCAGATGGTAGACGGACCACGATCTGGACGGTGCGCGCAACGTGGAGCAGTTCCGCCGTCGCTACACGTGGGACATGGGCAACCGCCTGCTGGTGGCGCGCGACGAGATTTCGGGCCGCGTGGCTCGGTACGACTACGACGAGTTCGACAACCTCATCTCGGCCGAGTACGAACGCGGCGGCGAGGTGGAACGCCTCTACCGCGTGCCCGACCGCATGGGCAACCTCTTCGAGTCGTGTGAGAAGGACGACCGCAAGTATGACGCCAGCGGGCGGCTTGCCGAAGACCGCGAACATTTCTACCACTACGACTGCGAGGGCAACCTCGTGTTCAAGGAGTTCAAGGAAATGGCGTTGCGCGGCGGCATCATCGCCCCCATTAATAAGGAGCGGCTCGAAACAGAGCTTGGCATCCGTTTCCGCGCCTACGGCACGGGCTGGCGTTACGACTGGCAGAGCGACGGCATGCTCGCCCGCGTTGTCCGCCCCGACGGCAAGGAAGTGTCGTTCGCCTACGACGCCCTCGGCCGCCGCATCCGAAAATCTTTTGCAGGAACGACCACGCAGTTCGTTTGGGACGGCAACGTTCCGCTGCACGAGTGGCAGGAAGTTGCAGCTGATGCCGGAAAGGCAGATGTCACCACCTGGCTATTTGAGCAGAACACGTTTATTCCAGCTGCCAAGCTCGCTGCCAACGGCGAGAGCTTCTCCATCGTATCTGATTACCTCGGCACTCCCCTGCAGGCATTTGACAATAACGGCAACAAGGTATGGGAGCAGGAGCTTGACATCTACGGACGACAGCGGAAACGCCCCTCTTCGTTCATACCGTTCAAGTACCAGGGACAATATGCGGATAAGGAGACGGGACTTTATTATAATAGGTTCCGCTACTACGCCCCAAGGACTGGAGCATACATCAGCCAAGACCCGATAGGGTTGGCTGGTAACAATCCTACGTTGTACGGGTATGTGAAAGATGCTAATGATATGTTGGACATCCTAGGATTAGATGTTTACAAACTTGTAGCCTCTTCTGACGGTTGGTATCCTGTCTATGAAAAAGGGAAAAAAGACCCCATTGCTTATACTCGACTTGATAAAGGTAATGTATATAAGATAGGTGAATCTCAAAAATCCTCAAATAGATATTCTTCTACAAGGATGGATGAGGCAAGAATAAATAAGTCTAAGGCTACTTCTGTTATGATTGGAACTGATGGAAAAGCTATACAGGGACAAACGGCCGGATTAAATATGAAGTATATTGATACAGGAGAGGCTAAAAGTGCAGACAGGCTTTTAGAAACAATGAAATTAAAAGAGTATCATAAAGAGCATGGTAAATTACCTGCTGGAAATAAGACTTTCCATTAAAGAATGAAACTATGGCAGTTTTTTTTAAGATATTGTGCGAACAGCATTATCCAGGGACTCAATTAAAGTTAGAGTTACTGAACAGAGTTGTAGACTATTTTATGGATAATCTACAGGATACAATTTGGCAAAATTCTATATCAAACAAATTATGCAAAGAAGGAAGTAACCATAATGCGTTGCTAATTGTTTTGAGATTGTTTTATGAAAGTGAGATTGTAGAGGGGAATTTAAAATCGTATGCTCGGTATATAAAACAGAAAGAAAGACTTGTAATAGATCAAATGTTGATTTTAGATAATTTTTTGAAATTATCTGAGGATGAAATGATCGATAATCTTTGTGATGAGGTATGGTTATATGTAGAATCGTGTTTAAAAAATACATTGGACGTTTTCATGATTTTGATGCTGCAGCATTCATTCCCATGCTGGAAGAACGAATAAAATATATGGTTCTACTGTAATTAGTGTGAGTTAACATATGTCTAGACCACCATAGAAGAATAGAATCGCTATCCGATAGCGTTCGGCAGTACCATATCCTCTGCCGATGGTCTTGATTTCTTCATACTGACTACAAAGATACGAATTTCGTGCCGCTTAATGCGGGATACGGCATGTTAATTCACACTAAATCCCGCAGAACCAAATATATAAAAGAAAATTTCCATAAAAGGTAATAAAAGTACGAAGATGCCGAGACTGGACTGTATTATAATCGTTTCCGTTACTACGATCCGAATGTAGGGAGTTATATCAGCCAAGACCCGATAGGGTTGGCTGGTGACAACCCCACTTTGTATGGGTATGTTTCAGATAGCAATATTAATATAGATATTTTAGGGTTAACTGATTTTTATATCACTCCAAGTGGAAAGGCCATCCCTGCAACAGGATATAGGTATGTATCGAAAGAAGCACCATATCTTGATGAGTTGAAATCAACAAAAACTATACCGGCTAATTCTAACGGGACGTATTTTTCCTTTGACAATTTCGACACTCCTAACCCTAAAGCATTACAGGTTCCACATGATGCACCGGTGAAAGCTAGTTTCGATACGTTACAAATAGTAGATGATGTTGAAATTCCTAAGGGAAAATGGGGAAAGGCAGATTATTTAGAACCAATAACGAAGGATTTCCCTGAATTTGGTAAAGGAGGTGCAACACAAGCAATTACTCATAAAGAAATAAAAGTAGATAAAATTGAACATTTAGATTTACATTAATTATGATACCCTACGCTACAAGTAATGACATTGCAAGATGCAAACGTGTCATAGAACGTCAATTAAGAAAACATTCTATTGTTGTGGATTCAAAAGAACTAGATAAATTGACAATTGAAATCATGGACTTAGCGTATGCAAAAGGTGGTAGCTATTCGGATAAGACAATAGAACAATTCGCAAAGGTGTATATAGCTAATTTTCGATTATAGTTAGAGATAAACGGTTTCGCGTGGCGGCATTGTCGCCCCGATTGATAAGGAGCGGCTCGAAACAGAGCTTGGCATCACTTTCTGCGCCTACGGCACAGGCTGGCAAAGCGACGGCATGCTCGCCCGCGTGGTGGGCCCCGACGGCAAGGAAGTGTCGTTCGCCTACGACGCCCTCGGCCGTCGCATCCGCAAGACATACGCAGGAACGACCACCCACTTCGTTTGGGACGGAAACGTTCCCTTGCACGAATGGACGGAAGAAAATGAGATGGTCACCTGGCTTTTCGAGCAAGACACGTTCGTGCCTGCCGCCAAGCTGGTTGCCAACGGTGAGTGTTTCTCCATCGTGTCCGACTACCTCGGTACGCCCCTGCAAGCCTACGACAAGGAGGGCAACAAGGTGTGGGAACAGGAGCTGGACATCTACGGGCGGCAAAGGAAACGCCCATCTGCATTCATTCCATTCAAGTACCAAGGGCAGTATGAGGATGCGGAGACAGGTTTGTATTACAATCGTTTCCGCTACTACGATCCGAATGCGGGGAGTTATATCAGCCAAGACCCAATTGGGTTGGTAGGCGAGAATCATACTTTGTATTCACATGTTAAATCACCTAATTCCCAATTAGAACTCTTAGGGCTAGATGTGTATGCGTTGGTTGCGACTCATGATGGATGGTATCCTGTCTACGAATATGGAACAAAAGATCCTATTGCATATACAAAACTGAATAAAGGTGATGTTTACAAAATAGGAGAAACTCAACACCCTAAGACCAGATATTCTCAAGTGCGTCTTGACGAAGCAAGGATTAATAGATCAAAGGCCACAGCTGTCGCCTTTGATGCCGATGGAAACATTATTCCTGCAGGTGTTAAGATGAAACCAATATCACAGGGAGGAACAAAAAAAGCTGATCGTCAACTGGAAAACAGCTTATTAAAAAAGTATAACGAAGAGCATGGCCACCTGCCTGCTGGCAATAAACATTATCACTAAGCAAAAAGTATGAGCGTATTTTTATTTTCAACTTATGAGTTAGATTCCTCTGGTGCACATTCTACAGATTTGCGTATAGGAAAAGTTCTTGATAATATTGTCGATAGCTTGAATGACTTATATTGGCAGGAAACGCTTGTCAAACAAATAGGTTATGACAAGCGCAAAGGAAGAAAAATTAAATTATATTTACGAGTTTTCCGAAAGAATAGAATTGCTGAGAATGAGATGAAATCTTATTGTAGATTTATGAAGAAAGAAGGATGTTTAATAATTGATCCTATTTTTTCTTTAGAAGACTATTCTAGTTTGAAAGATAAAGAGTTGTCAGCCAAGATGTATAATGATATATTTCAATATTTAGAACTATCCATAAAAAGATACAAAACAAAATTTGATGATTTCAGCTTTCATACATTTTTTGATTGTTTACAACTTAGAGTTAACGACATACGGCAAGGCCATTTCACACAACATGAGAATGATCAACTTGAAAAACTTTTAGAGGGGATAATAGATTAGGCTAATCTTTGTGAGACGTTCTCTTTCCTTTACTTTTTATTTCGTTCCTATGCAAGAGATGCTATAGGGGGGGTGGCATCTTAAGTTACGCTATGGCTTGTTTGTACTGCACCATGCGGTATAAACGCCAACGAACTTAAACATAGTTTAAGAAAACAAAACCTTTATGTGAATATTGTTAAAGAAGGAGTCTTTCTTCTCTTTATTTGTTGCCGTTTTGAAATTATATTACTAACTTTGCTATTGGACAATAGTTCGTTAAAATTTGAGATAATTGCTACGCAGCTTTCCTCTGCTAGCCAAAGAGTTCTTTGATAGTATGACTAATTAACTTTCGGTTCGGTATGCTCCCACACCTGTCGAAAATTAATTTTGCAATGTATGTGCTCGCCATGCGCTCCTTGAAAGATGCCATGGAATATGGTAGCCCGTTTTCCTTCATCATCACCTTTGCTACATTCTGTGATGCAAATGATGTATTGTAGGAGAAGTCCAGCTGATTCTTGTGCCTTGCCTGGCAATGCGCGAGTCCGGTATACTGCTTGGCATCGCGGAAGCAAAACTCGATTTGGAATCTTGAGCGGTATGTGCGCAACACTTCCTCACCTGACATGGATGTCTTTGTGGAGAAGAAAAGCTTGTGCTTACCGTTCGGCATCACCCAAATGACAAGACGCACTTCTTTTCGGTAAGGCAAAAGACTCGATAAATAACTTGCAGAAGGATCTGGCAAGTGTTCTGCCCAGCATGCCTGGTATGCCTGTAGCTAAGTATTTTGACTTAGCTTTAGGTGTAGACATACATGCGACAACTTGGCCTCCATCACCAGCCCTTCCGGTACCAGCCTGTGCGATGGTATTTGACCTTATGTCCGAAATCATGTCATTCGTAGCACCTGCGCTTCCTTCACCAGAGAGTGGACTTGGAGCCATTGCTGTTTCAATATTGAAAGGTATGGCACCGTCTGTAAAAGTACATGGACGTTGGATAGCTCAAGCGGGAATCTCAATGATACAGTTGCCTGCTGTTGTCATACACATTTTTCCTGTCACGTCTCCTTTTGCTGATGCCGAGATGTGGATGGGAAGCTCTACGGTACTTGCAGACGGAGGTCCTTGTTCAACGCAGTTCCATCCAGCCCTTTCATGTAGCACCTTTGGTTTTGCACCGCCTCCGAGACTTCATCCGGGAAAGTTCAAGAAACCAAGTGTCTCACGCTTTCTGCCCACGCAGCTACTTTCCATTATAACCTCAGGTGGTAATCCGGTCCTTGTAGGTGGTCCACCAACGATAGACCTTTTTCAATTGGCAATGAAAATGGGACTTAAGTGTCTGACCAAAACCAAGGCCTATCAGAAACTCTCAGAAGCATTTGAGAAGACTCCTCTGGGAAAGATAAATAAAAAAATGAACTGCTGCCTCTTCGGAGAGCCAGTAGACGCCGCCACGGGGCGTGTATACCATACTAATACTGACTTTGAATTGTCTGGTCCGATCCCATTGGTATGGGAACGAACTTATTACAGTGATGTGGATGTACCAGGAGCTCTTGGCTACAACTGGCACCATAGTTATAATATGAGCATACGAGAAGAGGCTGGCCTTGGTATGATATTCCGCCATCCTACTGGACGAGAAACAGGATGCCCATACTTGCAAACAGGTGAGAGTTTCTATGATCGGGAGGAACATCTGGAATGGAAGCACACGGAAGACGGTTACACCATCTATAATGATGACGAGGGAGTGTACTATCATTTTGCGAGCATTCAACGTGCTGGTGGATTTCGAATGCTTACAGAAATTTCTACAGCAGACGGCTTTAAGATTCTTTTCCGTTATACAACAAATGGGGCGCTGAAGGAAATCGTTGATTCACGTGGTGAGACTCTCTATGTAAATACTGATTGTCAAGGACGTGTAGAGAAAATTTTTAGACGAGCGAATGGCAAGGACATTCCTCTTGTGGGCTACCACTATGATTCATCAGGTAATATGATCTCCACGGAGGATTCTTCTGGTACGAGGAAGTTCTTTTATTATGTCGGTCATCAGCTGGTGAAGCTCAGCAACCAGTCAGGTATGAGCTTTCACTGGGAATACGACGGTGAAGGGGAAGCCTCACGTTGTATTCATACTTGGGGTGATGACGGCGTAATGGAATACTATATTGAGTATGGTGATGGCTTTACTCGCACTACTAATGGACTGGGGCACACAACGGAATACTACTATCACGACAATAAGCTGATTTACAAGATAGTGGATGCTAACGGCGGTATTACCCACCAGCATTACAATGAGTTCAAGGAGTTGGATGTCG
>ERZ1699231.163-NODE-163-length-21681-cov-3.433469_pt1 | contig 21681 bp, 9 predicted proteins | sample MGYA00581551_ERZ1699231 | MGnify/ENA primary metagenome ERZ1699231 (study PRJEB42319, sample SAMD00040326) | human oral metagenome | material: saliva | host: Homo sapiens | study: EMG produced TPA metagenomics assembly of PRJDB4115 data set (Metgenomic analysis of... | reverse complement strand
TTTTGTGTGCCCGTGTTCTGGTACTGGCGCTGCTGGGTGCCGTTTTTAGCGCTGGTGATGCTTCCATTTTTGTCTCTCCATTGTGTGGTCTTTTTGGGGTTTGGGCTTTGTATAAAACATGGGCGTAATTTTTGAATTTTTTGTCTTATAACTCTCATCGGCATGTTTTTCTCGTGTTTTCATTGAATGTTTAAGACGCGGGTTGGTAGGCTGAAATTGCACTTCAGCATGCCGCCGCTACGGCTCTTCTACGATATGGATTCGGGGCGAGTTCGGTGCGGTGGACTGTCACTCATTTATCCTCTCAACTTCTTTTCTCATTCGCCCTCTTTCATGCAGAAAATTCAGATTGGATAATGATGTCCTCGTTCTTTAAGCCTGCTCGTGGCACGCGCCGAAAGGTTGCGGGTGCTTCCCTGGTTTTGGGTTTGTCTCCGCTGCTGGCTTTGACGCCGGTGGCGGCTCAGCAGGCGGCACCTCAAGAAAAACCCGCGCAGAACGCACCCGTACAGAACGAACCTGCGCAGGGCAATCAGCAGGATGCTTCCCTGCCGACCCTGCGCGTATCCAGCGGCTCCCTCGACATTCTTCACGGCGGTACCGTGCACGTGGATGGTACCGGGCTGTCCCCCGAGTTCTTGGCGCATCATGAGCTGCGTAGCCTCACGGTCGCGCCGAAGGGCTCTTCAACCTACGCTAACCCCTACCAGAAGCTTGATCACCGCGGCCTTGTCTTTGACGCCCCGAAACCGGCTGCTGACGGCAGTTTCAGTGCCGACCTGACGGTTCCAGCGAATAGCCTGCCAGCAAACCTGGAGTATGAGGTTATTCTGACCTACCGCCCCGTAGATGATGCGCACCCCTATGCGTGGAACACTGAGGACCGCGTCCGTACGGCGCTGCCGGTGGAGTTCAATCTCCCGAAGGCGCAGCTCCCCTCCATCACCTATGATGTTTCGGCTATTTCTGAGGAGCAGATTGCTTCCGGCCAGCCGATTGAGGTGACGCTGACGGGTACCGGTTTTCAGGATGTCAGCTCTGTAAAATTCACCTTGTCCGAGCATGATGAGCAGGGAAAGGTCACGAACTCTAATGTGGCTTCGCTTGGTGAATTGAGGGCATCAGATACGGAAGAGAATCAGCGCATTTTCAAGGGCCTGATTCCGAACGGCTATTTCCAGAAGAAGATCACGATCCCTGCGGGAGTTCTGAAGTCCGGCAAGGGGTATTCCCTGGGTGTTTCCGGTGTAGAAACCCACGGGTGGAATAAGCTGACGCGTAAGTTCCCCTTTGTCCCTGTGGGCAATAACCCTGCGCGCATGGCGTATCAGGATAATTCGTTCAGGAATACCCTGCCGAAAGTATCTGTTGCCGCGCAGGATTTTGATCCGGGTCAGGACCGCGTCTATAAGGTGACTATTTCTAATATTTCACCCGAGGTTGACCTGGGGTACTACCTTGACTCTGTGTCGATTTATAACGCTACCTCTGGTGAGCAGGCATATTTTGCGAGGAATGATGTAGCGGGCCAATACTATAAGCGTGACGAGCTGGTAACCCGCAATGCTGACGGTACTCTGACCGTGGAGGTTGAGTATAAGGTTCACGGCGATTCCTCCTACAGGCCTTCTTCCCGCGGTTCAGTGGCTGAAGTGCGGGCGGTGTTCTCGGACTCTGAGTATTCGTACGGTAGCCATAAGTTCACGGTGAGCGCGCAGCTTCCGATGGCCCCTCTTGCCGCTGATGCTGTTGATTCGGAGAACCCGGGGAATGTTGAGTTGAAGGTGACTTCGGGAACCCTCAATATTTCTCAGGGTGGCACGGTGTCGGTGACGACTTCCCCGTTGAGCCCCGAGTTCCGTAAGAAGTACACTTTCTACGAGCTGGCTCTGGTGCAGCGCGGGTCGGTGTACGTGTATGCGGAGCACAATAGTTATGAGCCTCTCGACGAGTACGGCGGAATGCTCAAGGATTTGGTGCATCAGGTGCGGGAGAACCCGGACGGTAGCCTCACCTACACGTTTAAGGTTCCCCCGCAGTACGTTGAGGCTGCCGAAGGTGAGCTCTTCGATGTGGTGATGACGTACTACCCGTCGGATGAATTTGAGCCGGAACCTTCGAGTAGGTCGAACCGTTTGTATGCCCGCGCGCATATTGATACGGTTCAGGATGCGCAGCCGACCCGTGGAACCTACACCTTCAGTCAATCCGCTATCGATGACCCGTGGAAGGATACGACGCTGCGGGTTGAGGGACGCCATATCCTCTCCCAGGCTAGTGAAATGGTTGGTAATGATTGGCCGGTCATCGCTATCTATGAGGCTGACCCTGCAACGGGAAAGATGGTGGGTGAGCCTGTGTTCACTCAGCGGGATGACTACACGTACTACGGGGTTAACACCAGGTGGTTCCGCAATAACTATTTCAGTGCGGAGCTGAAGATTCCTGCGGGTACGTTGAAGCCGGGCAAGCTCTACTTTATTGGTATGTATGGGAACGGGTTGCCTTACCCCGGCATGGAAGATTCTCCGGGTTCTATGCTGAATGATGTTGCGGAGTTCCTTCCGGTGCATTCTCCCGAGCAGGACTCTGCGGGGCCCACGCTGCACCTTGGGTCGGTGGGCCTGAGCCCTTATGCGCAGACGAACTTGTTTACGGCGCGCGCTACCGGGCTTTCTGATCCGGGTGAAGGATCGTACCGTCTCTCGGTGCAGCATGTTGATGAGCAGGGGCGTTTGACCGGTCAGACGGTGTTCCAGCAGGCGATTCCCGCCGATCGCATCCAGGATGGCAGGGTGGAGCTGAACCTGACGATCACTCAGCAGCTGAACTATTCGGGTGCTTATCGTCTGGTCTTGGAGAGGGTCACCCCCGGTAAGGATGGTGCCGGCGAGTCGGTGGAGCAGCTTGCTTTCGAGGATATTCCTCTGAAGCTGACGCGTGAGGATGAGTTGCAGGCGGCTGAGCAGTGGTTTGCTGAGCGTGATATTTTGCCTAATCCTTCGCCGATGTCCTGGCATAGCGGTATGACGCGCCACGATGTGACGGTGTCGCTGTACCGCCTGGCGGGTTCCCCGAAGGTTGAGCTACCTGCTTTTAGCCCGTATGCGGATGTGGCAACGAGCGACCCGGACTACGCCGCGTACATTTGGGCTCGTCAGAAGGGTATTACCTTCGGCTGGGCGGACGGCAAGTTCCACCCGGAGGCGAAGCTTTCGACCCCGTCGACGGTGGCTTTCCTGTACAGGTATCAGAAGGCGATGGGTCAGGTCACGCCGAAGGCGCCGACCTCTGCCTCGTTGCCGCGTAGCTCGTCTGTGCCGGGTAACCAGGATGCGCCTCGGAGTGCTAGCGGCTGGCAGCATAAGGTTCGTCAGGGTAGCGCTTTTTGGCGTGAGGCTCAGTGGGCTGTTGATCACCGCATGTGGGGTTACAGCATTGACGGAGAATACGCCTATGAGGGCTTTGATAATTCTTCCATTTCCTTTGGTGATTTGAAGTTGATGCTGTACCGCTTGACGCACGGCGGCAGCCACCTCAAGTAGCGCCCGGACGTGGTGATGGGTGACCGGTGGGCTGGAATGTTCGACGTAGTTCGGCTTTTCAGCCCGCCGGTGAACCTCTGTTTTTCTTCCTTGCCTCTGCGAGTTCTTTTGCCTAGCACCAGGCTTTACGGGGCTACTTCTCCTCTGTTTTTTGGGGGGGGTCTTTTCAGGCTTTATCCGCTCAACTTTTTCACTCACTTCATCTACTCACTCGTTTCAATCACCGTATAAATTTTGTAGATGGGATAATGATGTCTTCATTCTTCACACCACGAGGCGCCCGGCGCTGTTCCACCTCTCCGCGCCATCCGGCAAGCGCCCGTGCGCTCAGCCTGTCGTTGCTGCTGGGTTTGAGCCCGCTTGCCGGTATCACCCCGGCGGCGCTGGCGGCTCCCGAACACCCGGCACAACCGGCACAGGTTGCACCTGCTCATGCAGACCCGGAACAGGCGACCCCCGCCTCCCCCGCCGCAGCTCAAGAAGATGCTGACGAAGCCACGTCTTCGCTTCCGAAGGTAGATGAATCTCGCCATCCTGAAATGGAAGGGTTTAAAGTCTCTCCTGAGACTCTCAACATTTCTCGAGGCGGCACAGTAACGCTGACGACGCCTCCGCTCAGTGCTGAATTCCGCCAGAATTACGAATTCTACGAATTTTCTCTGGTTGACCGCGGTTCTTCGTACTTCAAAGCCGCGTATGCCCGCATTGACGGATATGCCTACTTTGGCTACCTCTTTGACCGTGATCCCAACCCGAAGCAGATGGTAGAAAACCCAGACGGGAGCTACACCTTCTTTCTCAATATTGGGCCGTACATTATTGAGGCTAATGAAGGCACTCTTTTCGACGTCATTTTGACGTACCACAAGAAGGGCCACCGGGAGGATTCTTGGCCGTCCGAATTCCGTTTTGTGGCGCGTGCACCTATTAATGTTGTGCAGGACCCTAAGCCGACTGAGACGACGTACATTTTCAGTGTGCCCGCAATTGATGACCCGTGGAAGGATACGACTCTGACGATTGAGGGGTTCCATATCCTTACGAGCGGTAGTCGAGAGGGCAAGGATGGCCCCGCGCTTCTGGCTTTTTATGAAGTCGACCCGAAGACCGGAAAGATTGTAGGCGAACCAGAATTCACCACTCGGATTCCGTACCCGGCTTCCCGTAGTGGAGAGCGCGTTTATTTCCTGAATTGGCATTTTAAGACGTCTATTACGATTCCTGGGGGAACGCTTAAGCCGGGTAAGGTCTATAAGATTGGTTTCTACGGTAAAGACCGTCCGGAGGATGAGAATTACCCCGGTGAGTTGCTGAATGATGTTGCAGATTTCATTCCGGTACGTTCGCTTAATAAGGAATCGGCTAGCCCTGAGATGTTTCTGAAGGCTACGACGGTGAGCCCTTATGATGAGGAAAATATCTTGCCGGTACGCGCCGTCGGTTTGAAGAAGCAGCCTGGGGTCTCTTACCGTTTCTCGGTACAACATGTTGATGAGCAGGGACATCTGACCGGTCAGAAGACGCTGGTGCAGGAGATTGCTGCTGAGAGCATCCATGACGGCACGATGGATGAGAAGCTGACCATCTCCGGTGCGCCGCTGAATTATGACGGCTCGTACAGGCTCTTCTTGGAAAAGGTGACTGCCGGCAAGGACGGTACGGTTGAGTCGGTTGAGCAGCTTACTTCGAAGGATCTACAGCTGCAGTTTACGAAGAATAAGGAGGTCAACGCCGCCTGGGCATGGTTTAAGCGCCGTCAGGTTCTTCCTGAGTTTTCTGATTCAGGTAGGAACAGCTATATGACGCGCCGCGATGTGACGGTGGCGCTGTACCGTCTTGCGGGTTCGCCGAGAGTGGAGCTTCCGGCGACGAGTCCTTATGGAGATATCACTCCGGATGATCCGGACTACGCCGCGTATATTTGGGCTCGTCAGAAGGGCATTACGTTCGGTTGGGCGGATGGGAATTTCCACCCGGAGATGAACATGCACAATTATTCGACGGCGGCGTTCCTGTACAGGTATCAGCGTTCGCGCGGTATGATGTCTCCCGGCTTGCCGACTGCCGCACCGCAGTCTCGTAACGGTAGCCTGCCGGGGTCGGATGAATCTGAGGTGAGCGCTAACCCATGGGTTCTGGATTTGGAGGAGGGTAGTGCTTTTTGGCGTGAATCTCGGTGGGCTGTGCAGCAACGCATTTGGGGCTACACCAGGGGTTGGGAACACGAACGCTTTTTCATGGAGACAACGTCTGTCTATGACTTGGCGTTGATGCTCTACCGCATGGAGCACGGCGGTAGCCATCTCAAGTAGCGCCCAGTTGTGGTGAGGGGTAACCGGTGGGCTGGAATGTTCGGATTAGTTCGACTTTTCAGCCCGCCGGTACCGTCCCGATTTTTCTTCCCTGCCTTCTGCGAGTTCTTTTGCCCGGCACCAGGCTTTACGGGGCTTCTTCTCCCCTGTTCGGGGTTTTCTTTTCACGTTTTATCCGCTCGACTTCTTCGCTCGCTTCATCTACTCGCTCGCTTCAATCACCGCACAGTTTTTTGTAGATGGGATAATGATGTCTTCATTCTTCACGCCACGAGGCGCCCCGCGCCACCCGGCGAGCGCCCGCGCGCTCAGCCTGTCGCTACTGTTGGGTTTGAGTCCGCTGGCCGGTATCACCCCGGCGGCACTCGCAACACCGACCCAGGCGGCACCTGAGCAGCAGGCGCAGGCGACCCCAGCCTCCCCCGCTGCAGCTTTGGTTCAGAAACAAGCAGACAATCAGCAGAATCCTGTAGCCCAGGGCGAGCAGACCAGTTCGCTACCGACTCTGCGCGTCACTAGCGGAGCACTAAGAATTTATGCCGGAGGCACGGTGCATGTTGAGGGTGCCGGCTTCACTCCCGAATTCTTGGCGCACCATGAGCTACGTAGCCTCATTATTGCGCCCAAGGGTTCCTCTACCTACGTGGGTCCTCACCAGGAGCCAACATACCAGGGGCCGCGCTTTGACGTTCCGGCGCCTGCCCCAGACGGGACTTTCAGCGCTGACTTGGAAGTATCTTCCAACGGCATACCTGCGGGCATGGAGTACGAAGTTATTTTGACCTACCGCCCGCTAGATGAAGCGCACCCCTATCAGTGGAATACTGAGGATCGTATTCGTACGGCGCTCCCTGTGACGAATGATTTTCCGGCGTCTGTTCTGCCTTCTATTACCTATGATGTGGATTCTATTTCGGAGGAGCAGATTAATTCCGGAAAACCGATTGAAATCAATATGACGGGTTCGGGTTTTGACGGGATGAATAAGCTAAGTTTTACTCTCGTTGAATACGACCCGACTGCAAATGTTACCCATAAATATCTCAAGGAGCTGGGGTCTTTTGACCCTTCAGATTCTCCGTACTTTAAGCGCGTTTTTCATGACCTAATTCCTAACGGTCATTTTCAGCATAAAATTACGATTCCTGCCGGTCTTTTGAAATCAGGCAAGGGTTATTATCTGTCGGTACAGGGAGACTCTCCTTCAGGCCCGATTGCTATGAGGCGTGCCTTCCCCTTCGTTCCTGTGGGCAAGAACCCCATGAAAATGCCTTACCAGAGCAATACGTACCGCAATACCCTTCCCAAGGTTTCACTGTCTCCTCAGACGCTTGATCCGTACCATGCAGGGAAATATAAAGTTACTATTTCTAACATTTCTCCGGAAGTTGATTTGGGGTATTACGTCAAATCCGTCGACATTTATAGTAAAACCGCTCGAAAGACTATCGTCGGAATTACTGACATTCCTTACTTTGATTATGACATTATTGTTGTCCGTAACCCTGACGGTACCCGCACCGTAGAACTTGAAATTGACTCTGCAGTCATCAAGGAGTTGCAGAATGTGTACCTTGGTTCTGAGGCAGAGCTGAGGGTAGCTTTCTCAGATTCTCTTTATCAGAAGGGTAGTCACATTTTTACGGTCACTGCGCCCGTGCAGCTGGCTGCTCCTCCGACCCCGATAAATCCTCCCGCATCTGATGAAGTGCGTTTGAGGGTCACTTCAGGTACCCTCAATATTTCTGAGGGCGGCACTGTCTCTGTGACGACTGCACCGCTGAGTGCTGAGTTCCGCAAGAAGTACACGCTCTTCGAGTTCGGCATTGTGGAGCGAGGGAAGGACTACGAGTGGTCAAGCTACGGCAGTAAGCTACCTGAAGCCCAGTACGGTAAGAGAGTCGCTACCCTTCGAAATCAGGGGAAGGTTCATGAAAACCCTGATGGAAGCATTACGTTCACCTTTGATGTTCGCAAGCAAATCTTTGATGTACCCGAGGGCACTCTCTTCGATGTCGTGTTGACGTTCTACCCGTCTGATGAAGCTGAGCCGGATTTGCGTTGGGAGTCGACAGACCGCCGTCTTACGGCACGAGCTTCTCTGCCGGTAGTGCGTGACCCTGAGCCTGTTCAGCCAACGTACCGCTACAGCATTTCGGCGATCGATAAGCCGTGGCAGGATACCACTCTGACAGTTGAGGGCTACCATATCCTCGATCCTCATGCGGTAGGTGGTCATGAATCGGTTGCGCACCTCACCCTCTACGAGGCTGACCCGGCCACCGGAAAGATTATGGGACGCCCTGTTTTCTCCGACATAATTCCGCTGACAAGTTGCGGACAACTTTGCGGCGGATTCCATAATCGTTACTTCAGCACGGAGATGACGATTCCGGCGGGTACGTTGAAGCCGGGCAGGCTCTACATGATTGGTATCTACGGTTCTAATCTGCCTCGTCCTGGCGAGGAGGAGTACAGCGGTAGCCTACTGACCAGTGTCGCTGAGTTCCTTCCCGTCCGGTCTACGCAGCCTAACCCTGACCAGCCTGTAGCGCGTCCGGACTTGTACATTCTGAATAAGCGCATCAGCCCGTACCAGGAGATGAATACCCTCACCGCACGCGTCTCGAATCTTCCGAAGCTTACCGATGGCCATTACCGTTTCTCGGTTCAAGCGACGGATGATTCTGGCGAGCCAACCGGCGAGAAGGCTCTGGAACAGGTTATCCCTGCTGAACACCTTCTGAATGGTTCTACGGATGAGAAGCTGAATATTCCCGGTAGCGCGCTGAATTATGAGGGGTCTTACAGGGTTGTTCTGGAGAAGGTAATCCCTGGTAAGGACGGTGCCGCGGATGCGGTCGAGCAGGTCACTTCTGAGGGCCTTGAGCTCTTTGTAAGCTACACTGCGGAGCGGGAAGCGGCTGTTGAGTGGGTTAAGCAGCAGGTTCTTCTGGATGAGCATAAGGCTGTGCTGAGTCGCCGCGATGTCACGGTGGCGCTGTACCATCTTGCGGGCGCGCCTCATGTTGAGTTGCCTGCAACCAGTCCTTATGCGGATGTAACCCCGGATGATCCAGACTATACCGCGTACATTTGGGCTCGTCAGAAGGGTATTACGTTCGGTTGGGTCGATGGTAAGTTCCACCCGGAGGCGAACCTTTCGATTGCCTCGACGGTGGCATTCCTGTACAGGTACCAACGAGCGCTAGCCCCTGCGTCTTCGCCGGAGTCGAGCAGTTTGCCGTCTTCATCTGTACCGAAGAGCGATACGTCAGATAGCAGTAATGTACCGGAGGAGTCTCCCACACGGGATTCACGTTCGCGCGTACACTGGCCCGAGTATGAGCGTATGGATACTGCATTCTGGCGGGAATCATTGTGGGCTACCCAGCAGATTATCTGGGGATACGCAGAATATTATCGAGGCCACGGTGAGAATTTCAGCTCGGATACTGTTTCCTCTTGGGAGTTCTCACTGATGCTCTACCGCATGGAGCACGGCGGCAGCCGCCTCAAGTAGTTGCCCTGAAATAGTTATTCCTGAAGTAGCTATTTGAGAGTCGTCCCCTGCGGCCACACGGCATGTTGTTGTGTTGCTTTACAATCGGTGTGATGGCGGGCTGAAAATTTCGGGCTAATTCGCCCGGCTTTTCAGCCCGCCAACACTTTCACTAAGGCCCCTGGTGCCCCCCCTTTTACTCAACTTTTCGTTCATTTTCACCGTTCATTTCTCCCCTTTCACTCAGCTTTTCCCTCACTCACTTCAATCACCGTACAGAAAACCACTGTGCAGAAAACCCGGTGTGCAAAAACCACCGTGTAGAGAGCCCGGTATAGAAAGCACAGTGCAGAACATTAGATGGGATAACCGTGTCTTCTTTCTTCCGACCAACCACAGCTCAGGGCGCTAAGACGCCTGCCCAGAAAAACCGCCTCCAAAATACCCGGGGTAAGAAGGCAATTAGCCTCTCCCTGCTGCTGGGCATGACCCCGGCTCTGGCGGTCACCCCTGCTGCGCATGCTGATGCGGCACAGACGAAACCCGCACAGGTGGAGCCTGCTCAAGCGGATCCGGCGAGCCCCGTCTCCCCTGCCGCATCGTTGCAGGCAACCCCCGTAGCTGCCGTCCCCGGCGCCGCTGAGGCGGATGCCGCAACCGGTATTAGCGATGCTGACAAGATTGATTTGAAGGTCACTACCGGCACCCTCAACATTTCTCAGGGAGGCACGGTGTCCGTGACGACCTCCCCGTTGAGCCCCGAGTTCCGTAAGAAGTACAAGCTCTTCCAGTTCGGCCTCGTGAACCGTGGTACCGATTACGGGTGGTCCCGTACCAGTGAGGCAACCCAAAATCCCCTGTACCGTGGCAAGGTCGATCATCTTCGAGAAGACGGTATCGTCCACGACAACCCGGACGGAAGCCTCACCTTCACCTTCGAGGTCAAGAAGCAGACCATCCGGGCGATCCCTTCGCCTGCCCTTGACGTGGTGTTGACCTACTACCCGGCGGGCGAGCGCGAGCCGAACGCCGAGGAGTATGAGGATCCCCGTCTTACTGCCCACACTCCGCTCAGCCTGACTCAGGACCCTGAGCCGGGTCAGACTACTTATGTGTACAGCATGCCGGCGATTGATAACCCCTGGGTTGATACGCAGCTGAAGATTGAGGGCTACCATATTCTCTCTAAGCAGCTTCTTGAGCCGGGGAGCGCCCCGGCGTATCTGATGCTGTATGAGGTTGACCCTGCAACGGGAAAGATGGTGGGCAAACCCGTTTTCACGCATGCAGTTCGTTATACGGATTGCGGCGAATACTATTGCTGGAGTTTCCTCAACAACTATTTCTCTGCGGATGTGACAATTCCTGCGGGCACTCTGCAGCCGGGCAAGTCGTACATGATTGGCGTCTACAGCGGCTTCTTCCCGAATCCAGATGAGGAGAAGGTCCCCGGTAGCCTCCTGACGGATGTTGCCCCGTTTATTCCGGTGCGCTCACCCAACTCGAACACCGAGGTGAAGGATGCCGCCCCGGTTCTGCGTGTTGAGCCGCAGCAGAGGGACCAATATTATTCTGATTCACCGCAGGTGAGCCCCTATTGGGAGAAGAACACGTTGCAGGTGCGTGCCGTGAATCTGCCGAACCTCACCGAGGGTCATTACCGTTTCTCGCTGCAGGCTACGGATGCTTCTGGCAATCTGACGGGTCAGAAGGCGCTGGAGCAGGATATTGCGGCTGACCGTATCCAGAGCGGTTACACGGAGGCGACCCTCGCTGTTCCCGGTGAGGCGCTCAATTATCAGGGCGGTTACAAGTTAGTGGTGGAGAAGGTTCTTCCCGGTCAGGGTGGTGCCGCGGATTCTGTGCAGCAGGTTGTTTCTACTGACCTTGGTTTGGTGGTGAACGCGTTTGAGGAGGGTGAGGCTGCGAAGAGGTGGTACAAGGCTCAGCAGCTTCCCAAATCAGAGTCCTATTCTTCTGAGAATATAACGCGCCGTGATCTGACGGTGGCTCTCTATATGTTGGCGGGTTCGCCGAAGGTTGAGCTTCCGGAGGCCAGCCCGTATCCGGATGTTCAGCCTAGCGACCCGGACTATGCCGCGATTGTGTGGGCTCGTCAGCAAAGCATTACGTTCGGTTGGGCGGATGGCAATTTCCACCCGGATGCGAAGGTTTACAATTCTTCGGCGGTGGCGTTCCTGTATAGGTATCAGAGGGCGCAGGGTAAGGTTCCTGCGGCAAAGCCTCGTCCTGTTTCTTCGGCGTCAAAGAAGAGTAGTCTGCCGGGTGGTTTTTCTGAAGGCGGGTGGAATACTGTTCTTGGCTGGCATTACTCGTTCCGTAAGGAGTCCCAGTGGGCGATTGATCAGCGCATTTGGGGTTATATCAGCGAACAGTCTACCTATGAGGCGTATGTGCCGTCGTTTATTGGGCACACGGAACTCGCTACGATGCTGTACCGCATGGAGCACGGCGGCAGCCGTCTCACATAGTGTCTCGCCGTGGTGTTAGCTATTTTGGGTAGCTTTCGTCAAATAGGCGACTTTATGGCTCTGTTTATGTGCCACTTTTATTGTGGGTGACTTTTATGTTGCCTTGCCCACCGCATTGTGAATATTCTCAACCTGCAGAGGTTGCATAGGTGCGAATTTTTCGAATGCGGTGGGTTTTTTGTGCTTTCTTTTTTGTACAGTGACCAGTGTTTGTGCTTATCAGCACAATATTTAGGCATATTTTCCACGTCATGCACATACTTTTTAAAGCTATACTTCATCTTAAGACATGCGATAAAACACACAGACATTTTTCGCGCTGATGACCTTTCAGGTTCCAGCACGTCTTAACTATTTGCTACGGTGTTTATGCGCACCACACTCGATGCGTGACACCGATAAAAACTGATTGGATTACAATGTCCTCACTTCCCAACCACATGCGCTTTGCGCTACCCAAAAACATGGCCAAGAGCGGCTGCGCCATCACCCTGGCTGGCGCCATGCTCTTGCCCCTCTCCCCCGCGTTTGCGGCGCCTGCTGCTCCGGTAGCGGCTCAGGCTGTTGCGCAGGGCGAGGTTCAGGGTGCTCAGCGTCTGCAGGTTACCTCCGGCACTTTTGATATTCTCAAGGGCGGCAACGTGACGGTTAGCGGCTCCGGTTTCTCTAAGGACTTCGTCAAGGGCAAGTCGTTCCGCCTGTACGTTGTTCCGAAGGGTGAAAGTGTTGCTTTCCCGCCGCACCACCCGCGTGATTACCCCTTCTACGTTCAGGATGTTCCCGCCTCCGCCTTTGCGGCTGACGGCACCGTGAACCTGACCGCTTCGATCGACGCTAACTATCTGGAGGCCAATGGCTCGTCCTTCGATGTTGTGCTCGGTTACCGCGATGACGCTGAAGACGGCTGGATTCCCGCGGATGAGGTTCGTACTGAACTGAAGGTTGCGGATGTTCCCACCGTTGATTCCCCGACCCTGTCGTACGACGCTTCGTCGGTGAATGCTTCTGAGAACACTAAGGTCACCGTGAACGGTGCCGGTTTCCAGAACATTTCGTACAACGGTAGCGAGTCGCTAATTGTGGCGGTTCGTGCGGTTGATCCGGCGACCGGTAAGGCAACCGGCCCCGCGCTGGCTCAGTCGGAGGCTAAGTTCACCTCTTACTCTGCTTTCTTCGGCCAGTACATGGGCTACACCAACGGCCGTTTCTCGACCGTTCTGGACATCCCGGCAGGCACCCTGAAGTCCGGCAGCTCCTACGTTGTGCAGACTTTCGAGTTCAACGTCCCGGAAGATAACGATGAGGCGAACAACCAGGCGCTGAGCACTCAGGCGTTTGTTCCGGTGAACGGCGAGAACGTTAAGACTGCTTCGCCTTCGGTGTCCCTGAGCACTGACAAGGTTGATCTGAGCTCTTCGACCACTATCCGTGTGAAGGGTAAGGATTTCAAGGTTCCGGCTGGCGCTACCGTGAACGTTCTGTTCTCTGAGGCTGAGGCTGACGGCAACCCGACCGGTGAGGCTCTGGATAGCATCACTCTGAACGCTGACCGTGTGGCAACTGGCGCATTTGAGACCACCGTTAATGTTGACGGCACCAAGCTGGATGAGGATAGCCGCTACGCTATTTTCGTAACCATTAACTATGCGGATGGTCAGCGCGAGCGCATCGCTGCTGATTACCTGACTCTGACTGGTGAGTCTGCGAACAAGAAGGTCCGTGAGCGTTTCGCTGACGTTCCGACTGCTCACGCGAACCACAAGGCTGTTCTGTGGGCTGCTGATCAGAAGCTGATCGATTCTCGCGAGAAGGATTGGTTTGGCGTTAATGATGACGCGACCCGCGGCGACCTGACCGTTGCGCTGTACCGCCTGGCTGGTTCCCCGAAGGTTGATCTGCCGGCTACTAGCCCGTACGCGGATGTGAAGGCTGATGACCCGAACTACGTCGCCTACATTTGGGCTCGTCAGAAGGGCATTACGTTCGGCTGGTCCGATGGTAAGTTCCACGCGAATGCGTCCGTGTCTAACGCTACCGTTGCAGCGTTCCTGTACCGTTTTGATGGCAAGAAGCCGGTTGCTGTGACTGAGGCACCGTACACCGACGTGAAGGTCGGTTCTGCGTTCTACCGTGAGATTACTTGGGCTAAGCAGCAGAAGCTGCAGGTTTTCCCGGGCTCTGAGTACCACCCGTCTGCGCTGGTGAGCCGTGGTGAGCTGGCTGGTTTCTTGATGAACTACAAGGTTCGCTAGGGTCCTGTTAGTTCGTTGGGATTAGCGTCTAACCCACAACGATTGAGCCGGGCTGGCGGTGATGAAACATTGGTTTCGTCCCGCTGGCCCGGCTTTTCTGCGCCCTCTGCATGGTGGTTATTAGGCTCTTTCAGGGGTGTGAGCAGGGCAGTTACTTGGCTGTTGTTCCGCGGTTTTTCGGGGTATTTTTGCCGGTTAACACGCTAATGTGGGCTGTACCGCATGTGGGGCGCACCTCATGCGGTACCCGCTATTGGGGGGATTTTTGGGGTGCACCACTCCCCTTTTTCACAATTGTTCCATGGAGTGTAAATTAATATTTTTCAAGCTGTGGTTTATGCTTAGGACTGTTGCGCCCCTTGGTGCGCGCCCGTTTCCGGTTGGGCGTTTGTTGTGCGAGGGAGCTCATCACACACCGAAACATCAACCACATTGAGGATTTATGTCCCAGGATTCTAAGCAGTCGACTGATACTGCCCATAATTCTTCTGCGCCTCTGCTGGCACCGGAGGGCACCCACGATACTTCTTCTCAGGATGCCGCTAAGAAGCGTAAGCGCCGCCGCATTGAGCTGGCTGTTGGCGCTGTGGCGCTGGCGGGTGTTTTGTACCTGCCGTTCTCACCTCTTTTCTCGTTCTATGATTCGTCGGAGGCGCGTCTTTCTTCGGCGGATACTGCTGCGCCGGTAGCTGCTTCGGCGCCTTCCACTTCTTCTCCTCTGGCGTCGAGTTCTTCGACTCAGGGCCCGAAGATTCTGCGTCCGTCCGTGACCGCACCGGATGCGAACACTATTTTTGCTGATGCGCCCGAGGATTCTGCGTACTATGCGGGTATCCGTTGGGCTGTTCGTACTCAGACGATGGAGCCGCTTTCTGAGGACCATTTTGGTGCTGAGGATCCGGTGACTCGTGGCGAGCTGATTAGCATGTTCTATAAGCTGGCGGGTTCGCCGTCGGTGACTCGTCCGGAGCATTCGCCGTATGCGGATGTTGATGAGTCTGACCCGAATTATGATGCGTACCTGTGGGCGCGTCAGGAGCGTATTACCTCCGGTTGGGTTGATGGTAAGTTCCATGCGGAGGCGCGCCTGTCGAATGCTTCTGCTGCGGCACTTCTGTACCGTGCTGATGGTGCGCAGAAGATTCAGATGTCGGGTTCTTCGCCGTTTAGCGATGTTTCGTCTGCGACTCCGTTCTACCGTCAGATTGTGTGGGCGTCGCGCCGTGGCGTGTCGACGGTGTCTGAGGGTAATGCTTTTGAGCCGACGGCTCAGACGTCTCGCGGTCGTGTTGCGATGATGATGTACCTGTACTTCCGCACTTCGTAGTTTTTACACTGCCTAGTTTTTTGCGCTTTGTTCAGCGTATCGAGCGGCCCCGTACTTCCTGTTTGAAGTGCGGGGCCTCTTGTATTTTGAGGACTGTGCGCGGGGTTCAGCATCCTGGGTTCAGTTCTTAGCGGTTGGTCAACCTGGGAAAACCCTCAGAACCTTCAAGTCTCTCTTGAGTGTTTCCTGACTTCTATTCACCCCTTTGATAGGGTGAAAATGTCCCCGAAATTGGCGGGGATATTCGACCACTTCTCATTGGGTTGGCGCAGATTCGACGAAGATTTCTCATTCCCTTTTAGAAACTGCATTGGCGCGATGGGTCCGACCGATAAGGAATGATTATGTCCGCTCTTCCGAATTTCAAGGCTTCGTCCTTCTTCCGTGCAGCACGGGGTTGCGGTGCATTGGCGTTGGCTGGCGCGATGGTTTTGCCGATGGCTCCGGCGCTTGCCCAGAATGTTGCCGCAGATGCTCCTGCAGTTGCGGCGGCTGGTTCTCTGCCGGCTGACCCTGCTCCGAAGGCCGCTGTCGCCCAGAAGACTGATGCTTTCGCCCCGCACTGGCGCTACAACGCGCTGAAGGATACCGGTAACGATCAGGTTCTGAACTTCTCAGGTTGGGGTTTCAATGGCGATATTAACTCCCCAAAGGGCGTTCAGATTGTTGTGCGTGAGAAGACCCTGAGGGCGCGGGTTCTGGCGGTTAGCGACATCATCGAATATAACCACGAGGAACTGGCTTTTGCTTACCAGGGCGGCTATGTGACCGGTACCGTCAATATTCCGGCGAACACCCTGAATAAGGCAAAGCAGTACGTTGTCGAGGTGTGGGGCAACAACGGCTACGAGGGCGACGAGTTCATTACCCCCGTCGTGGGTAAGGCACCCGAGGGTCGTGGCACCCTGCTCGCTTCTCAGACGCTGAACTTTCACGGTTCCGATGGTTCGCAGGCCGCGGATGTTCCGGGCGCTAAGGTTGTCCAGGAGGACGCTCCGACATTCGACGTTCTGTACGACGGCAAGAATCCGCTACTGTACACCTTTGAGGGCGGCACCGTCCACGTGAAGGGTTCGGGTTTCACCAAGGAGTGGCGTGAGAAGCACGGCAATGTGGCGGTTTACCTGGCCGCTTCTCAGGGTGTTCCCGATGGTGACCTTCTGCCCGCTGATGATACGCCGCTCCGTTTTGAGGAGGGTAAGGACTTCACCATTGCCGAGGATGGCACCCTGGATGCTCAGCTGACGGTCAAGCCGGACGTGCTTCAGCGCTACTACGAGCCTCGCAACTACTTCCCCGGTATCCCGCGTTACGAGGTGCGTTACGAGGTTGACCTGGTTGCTGAGAAGCAGGGTCAGCCCCCGCTGACCGTTGAAGATCTGTGGGCTGGCAAGAACGTGGTGTGCCGTATTGCGGTGCATACTCAGGCGTTCCGTCCCAGCCCGTTTGCCCCCGAGGTGAAGTACAAGGCTCTGAGCGACACCGCAGCAGATCAGGATATTTACTTCTCGGGTACCGGCTTCTACGGTGAGATTGCTTCCCCCAAGGGTGTTCAGTATGTAATCCGCGAGAAGGGTTCGAACACCCCGGTTCTGGCGACGAGCGACCTCATTGAGTACAACCATCACGACCGCTCCTCTGAATTCGTGAACGGTGAGCTGTCCGGTAGCGTAAAGGTTCCGGCGAACACTCTGGATCCCGCTAAGAAGTATGTCGTAGAGGTTTGGGGTAACAACGGTTACGAGAACGGCGAGTTCGTCGCCCCCGTTGTGGGTAAGGCACCCGAGGGCCGCGGTACTCTGCTGGCTTCTCAGGACCTGAAGTTCAAGGGCTCTGACGCTGTTGAGGATAAGAAGCCTAGCTTGACCGATGAGCAGCGTAAGGAGCGCGCTACCCGCGGTGAGCTGGCGGTGGCTCTGTACCTTCAGGCTGGAGCTCCCGAGGTGAAGCTGCCCGAGACCTCCCCCTGGCCGGATGTGAAGACTGACGACCCGAACTACGCTGCGTACATTTGGGTTCGTGAGAAGGGCATCAGCTACGGCTGGTCGGACGGCAAGTTCCACGCGGACGCTGGCATCTCGAACGCTACCGTTGCAGCGTTCACTTACCGCGCGGCTGGTTCTCCTGCGGTGACGGGTAATTCCCCCTACGTGGATGTTAAGCCTGGTTCTGCGTTCTACCGTGAGATTCTGTGGGCTAGCCAGAATTTGACTACGGTGTACGGTGGTCAGTATTTCATTCCTCAGCAGCTGCTGACTCGCGGTCATCTGGAGACTGTCCTGGCTGCTTTCCAGTCTCGCTAAACATAGCCAGCTGAACACCCCCGTGTTCCCGAGCAGGTTTTCTGCCCAGGAGCGCGGGGCTCTGTTTTTGGGGTTTAGCGTGCTGAGTTTAGCGTGCTGGGTTCTCAGTTCTTAGTGGCTGGTCAACCTGTGAGAACCCTCAGAACCTTCAAGTTTTTCTTGAGCGTTTCCTGACATCTGTCCAACCCTTTGATAGGGTGAAAATGTCCCCGAAACCGACGGGGATATTCGACCACTTTTCTCATTGGGTTGGCGCAGATTCGACGGAGATTTCTCACCCCGAAACCCTATGAAACTGCATCATCCCGGTGGGTACGACCCGTAAGGATGATGTATGTCCTCGCTTCCGAACTCTAAGTCTTCGTTCCTCCGTGCGGCGCAGGGTTGCGGCGCACTGGTGCTGGCTGGTGCGATGGTTCTGCCGATGACTCCGGCACTCGCCCAGGATGCGGCACCTGCTGCTAATGCACCGGCGGCAAATGCTGTGACCCCCAAGCCTGCGGCTCAGGATGTTGCCGCGCAGCCGACGTACTCCACCGACTATGACACCATTTTTTACACCGGTGAGGGCGGCACCGTGACCCTGAAGGGTACCGGTTTCACCAAGGAATGGCGTGAGCAGCACGGCACCGTTGTCTTCTACATTGCCGCTACGAAGGATCGCCCCGGTAATGCTGAGCCTTCCACCTCGATGCTTCGCTTTGAAGAGGGCAAGGACTTCACCATTGCCGATGACGGCACTTTTGAGGCAAAGCTGACCATCAAGGCTAAGGCTCTGGAGAGTTTCTACACTCCCATCGATTATTTCCCGGGTATCACCCTGGACGAGGTGCGTTACGAGACGGGTATTTTGACCGAGGCTAAGGGCCAGCCCCAGTCGAGCATTGAGGATATTTGGGCTCGCAAGAACGTTATCGCCCACCACCCGATGTACACTCGCGCTTACCATCCGCAGGTCCTGGCACCTAAGTGGAAGTACGATGCTCTGAAGGACACCACGAAGGATCAGGAGTTGCTGGTCAAGGGTGAGGGTTTCGTTGGTGAGGAGCTGCCCGGTCGTGAGGGTGCCATGTACGTGATTCGTGAGAAGGGCACCGGCACCCCCGTCCTGGCGATGAGCGATATGAAGTCCTACTATGAAGGCCCCGATGGCGTAACCCGCCTGGAGGGAGGCACTCTTTACCGCACCATCAAGATCCCCGCAAACACCCTGGATCCGTCTAAGCAGTACGTCATTGAGGCGTGGAGCGACTACGACTACGACCTCACCAAGAAGGACAGGCCCCTCATCACCCCGATTGTGGGTTTGGCGCCGGAGCACCGCGGTGTTCTTATGGGCCGTCAGGATCTGAAGTTTGAGGGTGTTCAGGACTTCGCGGATGCTACCGTGCCTAAGGGAGAGTACAAGAGCCTGATTTCGAAGCTCACCTACCAGGAGCAGCAGCAGCGCGCTACTCGCGGTGAGCTGACTGCGGCACTGTACGCTCAGGCTGGTAGCCCCAAGGTGAACCTCCCGGCAGTCTCCCCCTGGCCGGATGTGAAGACCACCGACCCGAACTACGCCGCCTACGTGTGGGCTCGTCAGAAGGGCATTACTTTCGGCTGGTCTGATGGTAAGTTCCACGCGGATGCCGGCATTTCGAACGCTACCGTTGCGGCGTTCACCTACCGCGCAGCGGGTTCCCCGGCTGTTTCCGGTGTTTCTTCGTTCACGGATGTTAATCCGAGTTCCGCCTTCTACCGTGAGATTCTGTGGTCCACTCAGCAGTATGTCATTAATCCAGATTTCGGCGCTTTTAATGCGACGGACCTGGTGAATCGTGGTCAGCTGGAGCAGATGCTGTTCAACTTCCAGAACCGAGCCAAGTAGAACGGCGCCAGGTAGAACCGCGCTATGTAAGACGGACTAGTTCCGCGCTAAATAACCCCGTGTTCCCGAATGGTTTTTCTATTCGGGAACACGGGGTTTTCTATGCCCGTTTTCTCTGCTTTTTTCTGCATCTATTTTTGGGTGCTCGCGGAATCATTGCGGCACAAAAATTCAAAACTTTCAACTATTCCTTGAGATTTCTCGCGACTTCTCATTAAGGGTTTGATATGCTGAGGCTACCCCCAAAACCGATGGGGATAATCAACGATTTTCTTATTGGATTAGCGCAACTTCGACGGTGAAGATTCGGCCGGAAATCATCCTGCAGGAATTGCAAACATCCAATGGGACGTACCATAAGGATGCTTTATGTCCTCACTTCCGAGTTCTAAGTCTTCATTCCGCCGTGCAACGCAGGGTTGTTGCGCTCTCATGTTGGCTGGCGCTATGGTCCTGCCGATGACTCCGGCGCTGGCTCAGGATACAGCACCGGTCACTAACATTTCTGTCCCTAACGCACCGGTTGCCGATACCGCCTCCCCGGTTTCTCAGGACGTCACGGATGGCCCGTCTTTCACCATTGATTATGGGGAGGGTGCGGCTTTGTACACCGATGAGTACAACGAAATTACGGTGAGGGGCACCGGCCTCACCAAGGAATGGCGTGAGCAGCACGGCAAGGCAGTCCTTTACATTGCCGCTACAGAGTATCATCCCGATAACGTTGAGCCTTCAAGGTCGGTGCGTTTCTTTGAAGAAGGTTGGCGTTTCCCTATTGCCGATGACGGCACTTTTGAGGCAGAGCTGACGATCAGATATGGCGACCTGGAGAGTTTCTACACCCCCGCTTATGGGGTCCCGTATTTCCGCGGGGAGGATGTGCACTATGAGATTGGCATCCTCACCGTGGGCGAGGATCAGCCGTGGCCGACCATTGAGGATATTTGGGCTCGTAAGAACGTGGCTATTCACAAGCCAATATATACCCGTCGCCATCCTGAAATTATCGGGGCCCACTGGAGGTACGATCCACTGAAGGACACCACGAAAGATCAAGAGCTGATGATTAAGGGTGAGGGTTTCAGCGCGTATGAGCTCCCCGGTCGTGAGGGTGTCATGTACACGATTCGAGAGAAGGGCACCGGCACCCCCGTCCTGCTCATGAGCGAGATGGAGCGCTACTACGAACGTAGCGATGGCGTAATGGCGCTGTGGGGAAACGCTGTTTACCGCACCATCAAAATTCCCGCGAACACTCTGGATCCGTCTAAGCAGTACGTCCTTGAAGCATGGAGCGACTATGGCTATGTCAGCCAGACGGATAAGACTCTGATTACACCGCTGGTGGGTTTGGCGCCGGAGCACCGCGGTGTCCTTATGGGCCGTCAGGACTTGAAGTTTGAAGGTCTTGAGGAATTCACGAATGTATCTCTACCCAAACCCAAGTATAAGCATCTCTTCTCAAAGCTTAGCGATGAGGAACAGCAGCAGCGTGCTACTCGCGGTGAGCTAGCTGCGGCACTGTACCTTCAAGCTGGCGCCCCCAAGGTGAACCTCCCGGCGGTCTCCCCGTGGCCGGATGTGAAGACCACCGACCCGAACTTCCCCGCCTACGTGTGGGCTCGCCAGAAGGGCATTACTTTTGGCTGGTCTGATGGTAAGTTCCATGCAGATGCAGGTATTTCACGCGCTACTGTTGCCGCATTCACCTACCGTGCAGCAGGTTCCCCAGCTGTTTCCGGTGTTTCTTCGTTTACGGATGTGAATCCGAGTTCCGCCTTCTACCGTGAGATTTTGTGGTCTGCTCAGCATGGTGTCATTAACCCGCAGAGGGGTATTTTTGAGGCGACCACGATGGTAAATCGTGGTGAGCTGGAGCAGATGATGTTTATTTTTCAGAACCGCACTGACTATGGTGGGCTGGTTCTAGTCTGAGTCATAACCCCGTGCCCCCTGAGAGTCTTCTTCTCAGGATGCACGGGGTTCGGTTTTTATCGGCTGATCAATCTGTGAAAAACCTCGGAACCTTCAAGCTTCTCTTGAGTGTTCTCTGACATCTGCCTGAGGGTTTGATAGGG
>ERZ1699231.154-NODE-154-length-22716-cov-4.250210_pt1 | contig 22716 bp, 15 predicted proteins | sample MGYA00581551_ERZ1699231 | MGnify/ENA primary metagenome ERZ1699231 (study PRJEB42319, sample SAMD00040326) | human oral metagenome | material: saliva | host: Homo sapiens | study: EMG produced TPA metagenomics assembly of PRJDB4115 data set (Metgenomic analysis of... | reverse complement strand
CCGTCGGACGATGTCCACTAGGCGTACATGTGCAACGGCTTTAACGACATGATCAACTCCATCGATGCCGCAAGATCCACCGACAACCTGAGTTTCATTCTCGTCGAAGTGACGAAAGATGGCCGACGCATCTGCCAAATCCTCGAAGCCCCCGGCGAAGGATACTTCTACCGCGGAGCTCCCGGCGAGCGTTATCCGAAGTTTATCAACGACATGCTGGCTCTCGACATGCGGAAAATCTACTGCGTCATCGTGGAACCCGACGGACAGAGCGAGCAATTGCGCAACGAGTACGTAGATCGACTTGCACATCTCAAGCATACGCACATGGGCGCACGCGACAGTGTGATCTTTGTGTTCAACAAAATCGACCTCACCAACTTTGTTTACGGTCGCGGCCGCGTGCATTTGGCGCCGGCACGCAAGGAGGTGGCGCAACTCTATCCCGGCATTTTCGCCCCCTTCCGCAACGAGAATCCCATCACCCGCTTCTGGCGAGAGTGGAACTGCGAGTTTGTGCCGTTCCAAACCGGAAGTTACACCCGAGATGCCGCTGGGGGACAGGTGTTCAGCGACGGCCCCGACGAATACCCGCACGATTTGTGGAAAACCATCCTCAAGTGCTGCCGCGGTTGAGGAATAACGAAAAGACGATATGAAGTTTTTCAATATCATTGTGCACGGTGTGCCTTACGGTCAAGACATTTTCTCCACCGATCCCGTAGCCGACGAAAGCTACATCAAGACTTTCTACAAGCAGCAGGACAACCCTCTCGAAACGCTCTTCGAAATCGAAGCGCGCAAGGAGGGAAATCAGCAATTGGTCTACTATCATTATCTGAAACGCCGCGATGTGCTCGATGCGGAGGGGCGTGCGGGCAGTTATTTCGGCTTCACGCTGCGCACGGATGTGAGTTGCGACGAGATGGCCCTGCTGTTTCACCACATGGACGAAGTGTTTCGTACCCGAATCTTGGGCTCTCTGCTCGAACGTGCCGGGAACGGCTACCGGCATCGTGTGAGGAAGTATTCACAATGCAAGAGTGTGGTGGAAAGTATGGTGAAGGAGTTCAACGCTTGGCTGGCTTTGCCCGGTATCCAACCGTTGTTTCACGAGGTCCCGGCTTGTCCGCAGGCAAAGACGTCATCCAAAGTCTGCAACTTGGAGGATTATGCCCGTTACGAGGTGGTGAAAGGCGTGTTGCAAAAGGGCATGACCATGCAACTCTCGCCCGATGTGCCGCGCAATGCCTACCTTTCGAAGATGGCGGAGCTGAATAATCAGCTCGCCACCGCCGCCGCGCAGCAGAAGCAGGCTGTGGAGCTGGCCAAATCGGAGAGCCGCGACGAAATGGACCGGATGAACAAGAGCAGCCTGGCGCAAAAAACGGAAATCGACCGTTTGAATGGCGAAATCAATCGCTTGAATGGGGAAACTGATCGCTTGAAAAAGGAAAACGCACGTTTGCAAGAAGCATACGAGCAGAAGGCAAACGAAGTGCAGCGGCTGAAGATGAGCGAGGCACAGGTGCAATTGCTTGCTTTTCAAGCAGAGGTCAAGCAATTGATCAACGATTCGTTGAACCGACCCGAGACACCTCGTCGCGGTTTCCACGAGAAGACGTCGCGACGTGCCGCGCGGTCGGCGCAGACCACAGCGTATGCACCCGACGATGAGGAGGAAAGATGGCACCGTACGGGCGTTACCCCTGCCTCTCCGCTCCAGAAACTAGTGCGCTCTCTCAAGTTCTGGATGGTGTGTGCAGTCTTGATCCTCGCTTCCCTCGGCTTATACTGTTATAAAAGTGGACGTTTATGTTGGTGGAAAGAGAAAACACCCTCAACCTCGACAAGGAACGGAAATAACGTAGAAGATCATACCGCGAAGAACCCGCAGTCGGACTCATCCACCTCGGAACAGCCCTGACCCACTTTGGAACCGGATCCATCCACCCCGAAATCTTCGCACGGTGACAACCCATCTGAGCTGAACACATCTGCTGCGAAGCAGTCCACACCTTCGGTGAAGAAGGGAAAAAGTGCTACCTCCTCGCACGACGACGGGAAGAAAAATACGTCGACTGCCGGAAGTCAGTCCACAAAGTCCAAAGGATCGGCGAGTGAGGGGGATCTCATGAATTAACCACGAACAAATCACGGTGAAATGAACGATATGGCTGCCGAACCTCGTCGGCAAACCGAAAACCGCCCTGCGCCCTGCGCCGACGCGGCCCACAGCTCGTGGAGAAAGTGCGCGGTGGTGCTCCCGTGGGCCGCACTGCTCCTGTTGTCGACGGCGTGCACACCGAAAAAGAAGCCCATCTATTTCGACACCACGCCCGTCGATTCTGCGGAGCCGGCTGCCGTGAGCGAAACGCCCGACAGCACCCCCACAGCCCCTGTGGGCCGTGTGGAGTTTGGCGGGACGAACGGCGAAGAAGCCGAAACGGTCGAGGTGCCTTTCCGCACGGAAGGGGGCGTGAAGATCGTGAGAGTCGAAATCAACGGCGAGCCGATGAACATGATCTTCGACACCGGATGCAGCCGAACGTCGCTTTCGTTGGAACACGCCCAATTGCTCTATGCCAGAGGCCTGTTGACGCAAGAGGACATCTTGGGGAAAACGCAATCGCGTGTGGCCACGGGCGAAGTGGTGGAGGACGCGCTCGTGCGGCTCCGCGAGGTGACGCTCGCCGACGGACTGCGTTTCGAAAATGTCGTCGCCACCGTCTCACTCCACCAGCAGGCGCCCTTGCTTTTGGGCAACGAGGTGCTCAACCGCACGGTGGCTTACACCATCGACAACCGCAAACACGTCATTCGCTTCACACCGCAAAACGATTCCATCCGCTGAGCCCGACCGCGCGGTGCTGCTTTCGGCTGCCGCCGTACTGATGCTGTCGGACGGACAAGCGGTTTGCGTCGGCCGCGGCGCATGCTGACCGCACGATTGCGCAGGCACAGACGGCCGCAGGTGTTTTTTTGACCTTCTTCTCCGTTTCACTTATGCTTAATGCCACTTTCTATTTGTTCGGCGCCGAGGCCGACAAAATCTATGCCTTTCCCAAGGACAAGAGTTCGAACTATTTTGCCGGGGTGCGGCGTTGCACACAAACGCCTTCGGCATTGCTCGCGCATCGAGAGGGCGAAATCATGAATTATACCTACATTCTGCGTCTCTCCGGCCAGAATGGGGCTTTCGGTGTGGGGCTGGTGCTGAACGGCGTGGCTGTTTCTGATCACCGCGCCCTCTTTTCGTTTTTCGATCGGGCGGTGAGCGCGGCACTCTTCACGCGCGGGTTGTTGACCTTGGGCGAAGGTGGCGATCTTCGGATGGATCCCGAGAGAATAGCCTTAGGTGACAGCGCCGTGCAGGAGCTGCTGAATGATTTGTCGTCTTTCTGGGCGGCCGAGCACCCCGTTTCCACGCGTTTGTCGGCGCCTAAATTGGATGTGAAGGCGGATGCCACCCGTTATTTCGAATACAATGAAAGTCCGGAGGTGTTTTTGGGGGCAACGATGACGATCCCGTGGGTGTTTGTCACGCGTCAGCAGGCGGGCATCCCGGGCTTGAGAGCCTGGACGCAGCACGTTGCGAAGCACAAAGCGGAGATAGGAGGATGGCAAGCGCGGGTGAAGGAGAAAGAGAAGGAGATTAATAAACTGAAGAGTCAGGATAAAGGTGTATCTACTGGCTGGTTCAATTTCTTTTTTTGTGTCTCAGTTGCCTTAATAGGTTGGTTCTGGGGTGAAAAAAATGCCTATGAGAAGAATTACCACCTCGTGGTAAAACAGAGAGATTCTCTACAAACGGAATTAGATGATGTGGGAAACCAGCGACTTTACTACTACAATCAGTTGCAAAAGCAAAAGGAAGAGTATGAGCGTCTGAGTGAAGAATATAAATATATGCGCCAGAACGCTTCTTGGTGGAGAAGTGATGATAATAATATGTTGAATAAGTACAACGAATGATTCTAATATATTTATGTTTCGCGACATCCAATTAATCCCCTCCTTCGTTGAGCTACAATGCTCAGCGGAGGAGGTTCTTTTTGTGCTCAGTTTGGCGAAAGAGCGAAGAGATTGCCCGGTGATGCGAAGGCTTCGCCATATGTTGTCGTCGTCCGCTGTGAAAACGCGGGGCTTTTCGCGAAAGTCTCCCCGATATGGCGCTATTGCTCCCCGTTTTCTGACGGAAATGGGGAGTCGATGCGCGATGCTCTGCCGTGCGGCGGAGGGTGCGGGGCGGGTGTTGGCTTGTGCTCGTGCGGCGTGCGCAAATTTCGCGCGGGGAGGAGGGAGACTGCGGGAGAGGGATACAAAAAATCCCCCGAACGGCGGTGGGCTGTTCGGGGGATGAGGGTGTTGAGCAGCGCTTATTTCAAACTGTCGGCCTTGGCGCGGAGGCTGTCGATCTCGGCTTTGTAGGGTGTGAGGACGACGTTGACGTCGCGAATGTTGCCGAAATCGGTGCCGAGCACCACGTCGAGACGGTAGCTCTGGCCGTCGGACGAATTGGAGACGCGGTGAACGCGCCCAACGAAGATGCCCGGCGGGAAAACAGAGGAGTAACCCGACGTTTCGATGACGTTGCCGGCGCGCACCTTGGCGTAGCGCGGCACGTCGTCGACGTGGGCTTTGCGCGTACTGCCGCCGTCCCAGAGGAGATAGCCGAAGTAGTGGCTGCCACGCACGCAGCAGGAGATGCTCGACTTGCTGTTGGTGACGGGAAGCACGAGGGAGTGGCGCGGACCGACGAGATAGATGATGCCGACTACGCCGCCACCGCCCACAACGCCCATTTCGGGACGGATGCCGTCGGCACTTCCGCGGTCGAGCACGAGGTAGCCGTCGCCGCCGGAGCGCACGTTGTTGCTCACTACGCGGGCGGGCAGCAGGCGGTAACCGCCGAGTTCTTGCAGCACGCGCCGCTCGGTGTGGGTGCTGTCGTGGAGGGCTTCGGCCAGGGCGTCGCGAAGGCTGGCGTTCTCACGCTGCAAACGGAGGTTGTCGTCGGTGAGGGCGCCGTTGATGTCGCGCAGGTTGAAGAAACTCTCGGTTTCGGTGTAGGCGCGATTGAGTTGGGCGGCGCCTTCACCGGCGGCGGTGAGCCATACACTCCCTTGATAGTCGTTGAAGCGGAAGAGAAGGGTGAGACTCACGATCTCGAGCACGACAAACAGGAAGATGTAGTTGTAGCGACGGAGAAAATCGAGGAGTATTTGCATGGGGGAGGAGGTTTCTGGGACGGGGACTTTTGAGCGACGGGAGGAGTGGCTTGTGTGCCCGGGGCGGTGAGGTGGCTGTCGCGCGGTGAGATTCGACGCGGTGGGGCGTTGCGTGTAGTTGCGGGTGGAGGTTGATTTGCCGCCGGGGGCTTTTCGATGGTTTCCCTCGTGCCGGGAAGCGAAAGCCGAAGCGCCCCGCCCGAAAGGTCGGACGGGGCGCCGGTGATGTGGGTGGGGCGTGGAGTTGGCTCCCGATGAGGCGCCGATTTCGGGGAGAAATTGCTCATTCTTGCCGAAGGTGGGGCGCTTTGTTCCGTCGTTGCGCGTCAAATTTAGCGCATGAGGCAGGGATAGTCGTCGACGTTTTCGAGCGCTTTGCCCGTGCCCTTGGCCACGCAGAGGAGGGGATCTTCTGCCACGTGGAAGGGGATGTTGATTTTGTCCGTCAGGCGCTTGTCGAGTCCGCGAAGGAGGGCGCCGCCACCGGTGAGATAAATGCCGTTCTTGACGATATCGGCATAAAGTTCGGGGGGCGTGTTGCTCAGCGCGTTGAGCACGGCCGTTTCGATGCGGGCAACGGAGCGTTCCAGGCAGTGTGCGATCTCTTGGTAGCACACAGAGACTTCCATCGGCAGGGCAGTGATGCGATTGGGGCCGTGTACCACGTAGTCGGCGGGGGCTTCGTTGGCGGGAAGCTCAGCAAGTGCGCTGCCGACTTGGATTTTGATGCGCTCGGCCATGCGTTCCGAGACGGAAACGTTGTGCTGGCGGCTCATGTATTCGCGAATGTCGGCCGTAAAGTCGTCGCCTGCCATTTTAATGGAGTTGTTCGAGACGATACCTCCCATGGAAATCACGGCGATCTCCGTGGTTCCGCCGCCGATGTCCACAACCATGTTGCCTTCGGGGGCGTTGACGTCGAGACCAATGCCGATTGCGGCGGCCATGGGCTCGTAAATGAGATAGACGTCGCGGCCGCCGGCGTGTTCTGCGCTGTCGCGCACGGCACGGAGCTCAACTTCGGTCGAACCGGAGGGGACTCCGATGACCATTCTTATGCTGGGGGTGAAGAGATGTCGGCTGGTGCGCACCATGTTGATCAGGCCGCGCATCATTTGTTCGCAAGCGTTGAAGTCGGCAATCACGCCGTCTTGCAAAGGACGGATCACGCGGATCTTTTCGCTCGTCTTTTCATACATGAGCTTGGCGCGTTCGCCGACTGCGATGGTCTTATCTGAGCTGGGATCGAGGGCAACGACCGAAGGTTCGTTGACGGCGATCTCACCGTCGGCGATAATGATGGTGTTGGCCGTGCCCAGGTCCATGGCCAACTCGCGTTTCATCGAGAAGAAGGAAGAAAAAATTCCCATTGGGCAATGCGGTGGTTAGAAGGTGGAGCTATGGGGAGAATAGCTTGTGGGAAAATATTGCCGAGTGGCGTCAGGCCTGTTGGAACCAGGCGTGAATGGCCGTGTCGTAGTGCGAGGAGGTGGCGAAAGCGCGGGTGGCGAAGGCGCGACGCTCCTCGAGTGTGGTTTCTGCGCCGCGGGCTTCGACGATTTCGAGCAGCGGGGCGTAGTCTGCCTTGGAGGAAACGATCACCACGTCGTTGAAGTTCTTGGCGGCTGCGCGGATGAGCGAGATGCCGCCGATGTCGATTTTCTCAATAATCTCCGCTGCGGAGGCGCCGGAGGCCACGGTGGCTTCGAAAGGATAGAGATCTACGATGACCAAATCGATGTTTCCGATTTCGTATTGTGCCATTTGCTGCACATCGTCGGACAAATCGCGGCGTCCGAGGATGCCGCCGAACACTTTGGGGTGGAGTGTCTTGACGCGTCCGCCCAAAATGGAGGGATAGCCCGTGAGGTCTTCGACGCGCTCGCACGGAAGACCGAGAGAGCAGATGAAGTCGTGAGTGCCGCCCGTAGAAAGGAATTGAACGCCTTGGCGATGCAGGGCGCGGAGCAGCGGTTCGAGGCCGTCTTTGTGGTAAACCGAGACGAGGGCGGTTTGGATTTTGCGATTTGTGGCCATGCGCAATGTCGGAGTTTGGTATTTGGCCGCAAATATACGGAAAACTTTTGGATTGACACGGCGGCCGCCCGATAAGATTGTGACGAAAAGCGCCGAAACCGCTGTGCTTCCGGCTGCGCGCGGGCGGTGTGGTGCCGAAAGGCCGGGGCTTGGGCAGGATATGGGGGCGAAAAGCGAAGCCCGACCCCTGCTTGTGCGAGCAGCGGCCGGACTTACGCATTCTATACCGGACCTACACATTATATATAGGGCGTCTGCACAATGTGCCGGGCGTCTACATTACGGAATTAGGCGCCTACACACATTATACATAAGGCATCGGGCAGCAAGATGGGCTGCCGCACAGCCGTCCTCGGGATCAGTGGGTCACGATGAGGCGACGTGCCAAGCGAGTGCCGGGCGTGACGATCGACAGCACGTAGGCACCGGATTGCAGTCCGCCGAGGTCGATCACTTCCTCGTGGGCCTGTTGCACACCGCTGAGGCGGCGTTGCATCACGGGGCGGCCGTCGAGCGAGAAGACCGTGAGCGTGGCTTCGCGTTCGGGGTTGTTGAAGAGCACCCGCCAGCTTTCGGGAGTGCGTGCGATGCTCACCGGTTCGAGCGCGGCCGAAGGACGCGTCAGACCGTCGACCTTGCCGATGCGCAGGGCTTCTTTCAGGCCTTCGTAGGCGTCGACCAGGCCATAGCCGTAGCGCGCATCCCAAGTCTTGCCGTCCATTTTGGCGTGCTTGCGCGCGGTCTTTTGCAGAATCTCGATCACCTGCTCGTAGGTGAGGTAGGGATAGGCTTGCAACCACAGGGCAATCGTGCCGGCCATGAAGGGCGAGGCCTGCGAAGTGCCTTCCATCAGTCCGTACCACGATTTGTCTTTGCCGCGGCCCACCGATGTGGTCAGCAACAAGTCCTCATCGTTGGGATCAAAGCCTTGCGCCAGCTTGTTTTGCGCACTGTTGATGAGCGAACCGGGGGCGAGCACTGCGGGCTTGGGGTATTTCGCGTCGAGAAACGGACCGACGGAGGAGAAACTCGTGACGTCGCCCAACTTCTCTTCGCTGATTTTCTCGCCTTTGTAGTCGAGGTTCGTGGCATAGCAGCCCACCGCGATGGCGCGGGGGATGGAAGCGGCGCCTTCGCCCACGATAAATTCGTCGTCGGCTTGCAGTGTGGCAGCTTCGTGCCCCTTGACCGGCCGAGAAGCCACGCCCGCGCTCAGGCCGTTGCCGTCCACCCAAACGTGGAGGGCTTCGTTTTGCGTGTTGTCGGCCGAAGCCGTGATCTTGAACCCGATCTTCATGTTCAGGTCGTCGCCGCCTTCTTCGTTTTCGTCGCCCGGAATCACGGCGTTGTCCCAAGCGGCGCGCAGATCCAGGAAGTAGCGGTGCAATTCGCGCTGGTTGTTCGTGTTGACCGTGCCGAGTTCGCTGCTCTCATCGATCACTTTTTTCCAATATTCGTTCGTTTGCGGCAGAATCTCTCCGCCCGAATAGAGGAAGGGTGTGACGGTGAAATGCGTTTTGCCGTCGGCGGCGCTGCCCCAAATGTCCACATTGGTGTAGAATTGGTCGTCGGCTTCCCCGTCGACCACGCTTTGGAAGTCGGCGTCGACGAGCACATATTTCGTTTCGCCCGGGGCCAGTGTGCCGTGGGTGTGGAGGTGTTGGTCGCCTTCGTTGCCCATGGCCGCCGTGATGAAGCCGCCGCGGCCGCCCAACAGGCGGTCGATGCTCTGATCATAGTCCGTGCTGCCGTCGTGGGGCCCCGTTTGGCTGCCGAAACTCATGTTCACCACCCAAGGTTGCTTGTGTTGTTGGGCATAGTCCTTGACGAATTTCACGTCCTCCATGATTTCCGTGTCGTCAAACGAAGAGGGAATCATAATGATGTCGGCTTCCGGCGCCACGCCCTTGAGTCCGTTGCCCGTGTCGCTGCCCGCGGCGATATTGGTCACGTGTGTGGCGTGGCCGGTGTCGGGTTTCGAGCGGTCGGTCCCGGTGGGGATCACGGCGGTGGGAGTGGTGTCTTTGTTCTCGGCGGGGTCGCTCGAATAGGCCGAACGGTCCCAAAGCATCTTCACGCGCGAATTTTTCGAAGTGGGGTCGAGGAAGGCCGCGTGGCGGAATTCAAAACCTTGGTCGATGACGCCGATCACGACGCCGCGACCCGTGAAAGGGGTGTCCAGGCCGGTGCCCGTGTGCACCTTGGTCACGCCCGCATCGGCGCGCGCTTTGTTGAGCGAAGGGCGGAAACGACGCGGGAAAGTGAGGTGTTTCACCTCGGTCATGGTGGCCAAGCTGTCGAGTGCGGCGGCGGGCACGGTGGCCGTCACCATGCCATCGGTGATCACCGTGGCCGTTCCGCCCAGTGTGGCGATGCGGGTGGCCACGGCCTCGGCGCTGCCTTCGGTGGTGGCGATGTTGAGGCGCAAGGGGGCGTTGACGTTCACCACGCGGCCCCGCAAACGGAGGTGAGTGGCGGTGCTGTCGACGGTGCTGCGGGTGGAGCGGGCCAGCGCGGCGCGACGTTGCACGATTTGACTGAGGGCGGCATCCATCTTGTCCGAACCGGCGGGCTGCTGAGCCGCGCCGTGCAGCGCGTAGTTCAGACCACCGAACAAGAGGAAGGCAAATAAAGGAAGAGTATTATGTTTCATTGAATGAGATTGATGCGATTTTGCACTCCAAAATTGGAGGCTTAGCGGCGAATATACGCATAAAAAACGAGAGAAGCGGGCTTCGCACGCCAAAGATTAGGCTCCGCAGGCGTTTTCGCGTGCCAAATGGGGCAAAATGTGGGGTGAGAAGGTCGACGCCGCGAGGCGAAAATGCTCATTCGGGCGCAAACGGAGCGTTCAGTCGCGCGCTTTCTCGCCTGCTCGCCGCGCGATGCCCTCGGCCGCCGTGAGCCCCGTGAGCCAGGCCGCCGTGAGATTGAAACCACCCGTGAGTCCGTCGATGTCGAGCACCTCGCCCGCAAAGAACAGCCCCGGCACGTGCCGGCTCTCCATCGTCTTGGGCGACACCGACTTGAGACTCACACCGCCGCACGTGACGAATTCGCCCTGGTGGGTGGTGCGTCCCGTCACAGCGTAGGCGTCGGACGTGAGCACCGCGGCGAGTTGGCGCAGTTGTCGGCGGTTGAGTTCGGCACAGCGCCGTTCGGCCGGCACCTCGGCCCGCTCGAGCAGGACGTTCCACAGGCGTGCGGGCAGGTCGAAGGCGCGGACGCTCCCCACTTGTCGCCCGCCGTGAGCGGCAAACAGGCACCGAAGTTCCTCGAGCGCCCGCTCGGGATCGGCCGTGCCGCACCAACCGATGAGCAACGTGCCGCGGTGGCCCGCCGCGGCCAGCACCCGCGCGCCGAAGGCCGAGAGTCGCAGCACACCCGGTCCACTCACGCCCTGGCGTGTGAGGAGCAGCGGCCCGGGGGCGCGAATTTTCGTGTCGCGCAGGCTGAGGCAGACCTCGTTCACGCTCACGCCCGAGAGGGCGGCCAGCGCCGGCGCGTCGAGTCGCAGACCGAAAAGCGAGGGGCAGGGGGCTTCGACGGCATGGCCCAGCGCTTCCCACGGTGCGAGCGCTTCGGGGCGCGCGAGACCGCCGCAGGTCACCGCCACGTGGTCGAAGTGCGCATCGGCCACGGGGGCGCCGTGCCGATCGACGAGACGAAACGTGCCGTCGGGCGCGGGGGCGACCGTGTGCACCTCACTGTGCGTGCGCCACTCCACACCGCCCCGCTGCAAGGCCGAGAGCAGCGCATCGACCACGGTGGCCGATTGCTGCGAAGCGGGGAAAACCCGCCCTTCGGCCTCGACGCGCAGCGCCACGCCGAGCGATTCCCACAGCGCCATGAGGCGTTCGGGCGGCGTGGCGCGGAGCAGGCGGCTCATCAGTCGCGCGCCGCGAGGATAGACGTCGGCCGTTTCGGCCACGTCGGCGAAGGTGTTGGTCACATTGCAGCGACCGCCACCCGTGGCGCGCACCTTGGTGAGCGGCGCACCGCTGCGTTCGAAGATCACAATGCGTTCGTGCGGCAAAAGTTCGTGGAGACGGAGGGCCAGCATGCAGCCGGCTGCGCCGCCCCCGAGGAGGGCTGTGGACATGTGGGGAGGAAAAAGAGAGGGAGAGAAAGAAGAAGCGAAAAGCTACCCGCGAGGAGGAAAAAATGGGGGCGTTTGGGGCGAAACGTGCGGAGTTTCGAGCGAAACGTCCCCGTTTTTCACACTCGGCGGCGGGCCGTCGGTGAGGCTCCGGGCACGGCACCGCCGAAATCAGCGGGGCGCGCCGGTCGCAGCGGCCGTCGGTGTTTGGGGCGCGGTGGATGTCGGCGGTTGCACGAGGGCTTTGAGGCGCCGCAAGGCCGGGCGTTCGCCCACCACCCACAGCACTTGGCCGGAAACGATGGTGCGCGAGGCCTCGCTCACCTCGATGTTGCCCGCGGCGTCCTCAAAACCGATGAGCATGCAGTCGTAGGTGTCGCGAATGCCGCTCTCGGCCACGGTGGTGCCCACCAACGGCGAGCGACGCGAGACGCGCAGGCGCAAAAGGCGCAAGCTGTGATCGGCATGGTCGGCGGCGGGGGCTGCATCTGTCGCACTCTGCATTTGCGCGGCGAAGTTTTCCAAGCAAGAGTCGTCGCCGATCACCTCCAACACGTCGCCCGGATACAGGTGGGTGGAGCCGTCGGGGATGTTGATGCGCCGGTCGCCGCGCAACACGGCCGCCACGTGCACACCGCAGCGCCGACCGAGGTCGAGCGATTGCAGCGTTTGCCCCGCCCAGTGGGTGAAAGTTGGTAGCGTGAGCCGTGCCAGGTGCATATCGTGGGCAGCCAGCCGACCCGCATAGCTGCCCGGCGTGCTTTGCCGAGAGGCCGTTTCGCGCTGACTGAGGTTTTGACGGAAACGCCGCTCGATGCGGATGCTTTGGTACTTGATGCGCCGCGAGCGCAGGATGAAAAGCAGCAGCAAGAGGGTCGCCGCCAGATGATAGTACCAGGCGAAGGGCGAAAGATATTCGATGATGTAGAAGAGGGTGTAGACGGCCAGCAGCAAACGCACGCCCATCGAGATGCCCACCAGCAGGCGCCCCGAGAAGTGGGTACGCAGCGCGCGCGCCGAGGACGAATTGTGCTTGCGCATCACGACCGGGCGCACAAACACCGACACAAACCACAGCGTGAGCAGGCCCGTCACCGCATTGCCCACCCAGTGGGTGAGCAGGCTGCGCAGCACGGGCAGCAGGGCGGAGAAACTCAGCACGACGGTGGCGAAAATGAGCACGCCGTAGACGAGCGTTTGCAGCACAGTGGCTTTCATGTACTCGCCGGCGTAGCTCGTCAGCCGGCGTTCCTGCGGGGAGGAGGCGGGAGTGCCCGACGTGGCCGTGGCACGTTCGGTGGCCACGCGGTCGGCATCGATGCGTTTGAACCAATGTCCGAAGCGGCGCGAGAGCAACCCGTAGGCCGGGTCGGCCAGGCGGATCATGTAGGGCGTGAGGAACGTGGTGATGATGCTCACCGCCACGACAATGGGGTAGAGGTAGGGGCTCGTCACCTTGAGCGAGACGCCCAGCGCCGCGATGATGAAGGCAAATTCGCCGATCTGCGCGAGCGAAAATCCGCAATTCATCGCCCGACGCAGCGGATGACCGGCCACGACGAAAGAGAGCGTGCCGAACACCATTTGACCGCCCAACACGGCGAGCGTGATGACCAGCACCGCGCCCCAATGGGCCACCAAGATGCCGGGATCGACCATCATGCCCACCGAAACGAAGAAGATGGCACCGAAAAGATCCTTGACGGGCGAGACGAGGTGCTCAATTTTTTCGGCTTCGAGGGTTTCAGAGAGAATACTGCCCATGATGAAGGCACCGAAGGCCGACGAGTAGCCTGCGCGATCGGCCAACACGACGAGCACAAAGCACAGGCCGATCGAAACGACCAGCAGGGTTTCGTCGTTGATGAAGGCGTGGGCGCGGCGCAGAAAGGCAGGCACGACGTAGATCCCCACCACAAACCACAACACCAGGAAGAAACCCAGCGAAAGGAGGCTCTTGACGAGTTCGCCGCCCTCGAATTGCTGCGAAACGGCTGTGGCCGAGAGGATAACCATGAGCAAGATGCCGAGAATGTCCTCGAGAATCAGCACCGAAAGCACTTCGCCCGCAAAACGCTTGCGGCGCAGACCCAGATCGTCGAAGGCTTTGTAGATGATGGTGGTGGAGGACATGGCGAGCATGCCGCCCAGAAACAAACTGTCGGTGCTGCTCCAATCGAAAAGGCGCCCGGTGGCGCCACCCACTCCGATCATGCAGCCCATGACCATCGCGGCCGCGAGGATGGGGCGCATGCCCATTGCCGCAATCTTCTTGATCGAAAACTCCAAACCGAGCGAGAACATGAGGAAGATCACCCCGATGCTGCTCCACGTCTCGATTGAACTGTGGTCTTGCACGGTGGGCATGTAGGGCATGTGCGGGCCGGCCAGAAAACCGGCCACAATGTAGCCCAGCACCAGGGGCTGTTTGAGGCGTTTGAACAGCACAGTGACCAAACCGGCCACAATGAGAATGAGCGCAAGGTCGGAAATGAGCGGGGGAAGGCTGTGCATAAGCTGAAAAAATAGGGAGTCTGTGGAAGAAATGGCGGGCGACCGCCGAAATGGACGCCTACAAAAATACGATATTTTCGCCCTGTCGTGTGCCGGCGGTGTGCGTTTTTTGCTCACTCCACGTGCTTTTATGCCTTGTTTGGGCTGCCGAGCGGGCAAAACTTGGGGACTTTTGCGCAAAGTGTCGGACAAGGTTGCAATTCGCCGCCGCAAACGCCGCGAGAGTGAAAAGAATATTGTATTTTTGCTTTGCACTTCGTGTGCACTTTGCCCCATGTACAAACCCAAACGACTCGACACTTTCATTTTAGGCAAGTTCCTGCAACTTTTTGTGGGGGCTTTCTTCATTTGTTTGTTCGTCTTTGTCATGCAGTTCATGTGGCGCTATGTCGACGACTTGGTGGGCAAGGGCCTCACCGCGGCGGTCTTGGGCAAATTCTTCTGGTATGTTTGCATCAGTCTGGTGCCCACGTCCCTGCCCCTCGCGGTGTTGCTGGCCTCGCTCATCACTTTCGGCAACATGGGCGAGAACCTTGAGCTCCTTTCCATGAAGGCCGCCGGCGTACCCCTGGTGCGCATCATGCGCCCCATCTTCCTTTTGGTGCTCCCCCTCACCTTTGTGGTCTATTATTTCCAGAATAATATTGCCACCGACGCGCAAAAATCGTTGCGCAGCCTCTTGGTGTCGATCAAAATCTCACAACCGGCCGTCGAAATTCCCGAGGGCGTGTTCTACAGCATGAAGAATTTCAACCTTTATGTCGAGAAGAAGAACGCCGAGACGGGGATGCTCTACCACACCATTATCTATAAAGTGGACCAAGGCTTCGACCGTGCGCAGATTGTGCTGGCCGATTCGGCGCGCATTGAGCTGACTGCCGACAAAATGCACATGCGTCTCACGTTATGGGACGGAGAACAGTTTCAGAACCTGAAGTCTGACAACATGAACGTGTTCAAATCGCAGGGAGCTCCCTACGATCGCGAGACGTTCGACTACAAACAGCTGATATTTGACTTCGATTCGAATTTTAATGAGTTGGAGGCAAGTCAGTTTGCCGACATTCCGCAAGCCAAAGACATGCGCGAACTGAATCACTACGTCGATTCGGTGAATCACCTCATCGACTCGTCGGCGGTGGCCTATTTCAACGGCATCTCTTCGGCACCGATCTACGGCGCAAAGCCACTTTCGCGCAAAGATTCCCTGGCGGCGGTGCGCGCCTTCGAGAAACATCCCGTGAGTTTCGACCTCTTGCTCAAAAAGTGGAAGGCCGAGCAGCAAAACGCGGCGCGACAAATGGCCGTCGCCCGCCTGCAAAGCCTTTCGTCGCAATATGACTGGCAAAGCGAGACGGTGGAGGACCAAATCTGGTACTTGCGCCGGCATGAAGTGGAGTGGCACCAGCGCATCACCCTATCGCTGGCGTGTTTGCTCTTCTTTTTCATCGGTGCCCCCCTCGGTGCCATCATTCGCAAGGGGGGACTGGGTTTGCCCACCATCATTTCGGTGCTGATCTTCATCTTTTATTATGTGATCAACACGTCCGGCATGAAAATGGCCCGCGACGGCAATATCAATATGGTGCTGGGCATGTGGGTTTCGAGCATGATTCTCGCACCGGCCGGCGCCTATCTCACCTTTATGGCCAACCGCGATGCGATGCTCTTCAACCGCGATGTGGTAGTGGAGCGTTTCCGCAAATTCTTTGCCCTGCGCGTCAAAAGACATGTCTTCCGCAAGGAAGTGATTATCAACCCGCCCGACTGGGAAGCCGACTTTCGCCTCGCGGCGGCCGTGCGGCACGATCTCGAGGCCTATCCCGGTAAGAAAAGATTGTGGCTGCCACCCAACTATTTCGCCTTGTTCTTCCGACATCGCCCCGACACGAGGGTTAAACGCCTGGCCGACAACGTCGATACGCTGGTCGAAGATCTCAACAACAGCACTTCGCCGCAGATTCTCTCCGCTTTGGGCGACATGCCTGTGCTCTACGACGGCGGAACGCGCTCGCCTTTCGCAAAACGCCGCATCAATTGGGTGCTGGGCGCCCTCTTTCCCCTCGGATTGGTGATCTGGATGCGAGTTTGGCGCTTCCGTTTCCGTTTGGCACGCGATTTGCGGCAATTACGTAAAGCGCTCGATCGTCTTGATGCGGCTTTTGCCGATCAAATGCCCAACTACGTGCCGCCTGCCCCGCACGATGTGGAAGAAACACCCGAGTCGTCGCGCGCAGCTTCGGTTGCTGCCGATCAAATGCCCAACTACGAGCCGTCGACTCCGTGCAGTGCGGAGGAAGCGCCCACAGGAGCGGACAACCCTTCGGCTTTTGCCGATCAAATGCCCGACTACGCGCCGCCTGCCTCGCACGATGCGGAGGAAGCCCCCGAGTTGTCCGATGCACAGGGCGACCATCATTGAATCTCATAGACATTTTCCTATTTAATTCCCATGCCCGAAGTACAACTTTCCACTATAGAAGAAGCCCTTGAGGACTTCAAAGCCGGGAAATTCGTTATTGTCGTCGATGACGAGGACAGAGAAAACGAAGGCGACCTGATTACGGCCGCAGAACTCATTACTCCCGAGAAAATCAACTACATGCTTCAGCTCGGACGCGGCGTGCTTTGCGCGCCGGTCACCAAGGAACGCTGTCGCCAACTGGAGTTGGAGCACCAAGTCCAGACCAATACATCGATGCTCGGCACGCCCTTCACCGTAACCGTGGACTTGCTCGAAGGATGCACCACCGGTGTCTCCACACACGACCGTGCGGCGACGGTTCGCGCCCTAGCCGATCCCAATGCACGCCCCGAATGGTTCGGACGCCCCGGACATATCAATCCGCTCTACGCACAAGACCGCGGAGTCTTGGCGCGCGCCGGACACACCGAGGCTGCTGTTGACCTGGCGCGCCTGGCCGGATTCCAACCGGTGGCGTGTTTGATCGAAATTCTCAATCCCGACGGCACAATGGCCCGCATGCCGCAACTAAAAGAGTTTGCCGCGCGAGAAGGATTGCGGATTATCACCATCAAAGACTTGATTGCCTACCGTTTGAAGGACGAAACGCTCGTGGAGCGCGGAGAAGAGGTGAAAATGCCTACGGATTACGGCAATTTCCGCTTTATTCCGTTCAAACAAAAGAGCAATGGTCTCGAACACGCGGCGCTCTTCAAAGGAACGTGGGAGCCGGGCGAACCTATCCTCGTGCGTGTGCACAGTAGTTGCGTGACCGGCGACATTTTCGGGAGCCGCCGCTGCGATTGCGGGGAACAACTCCACAAATCGATGGAGCTGATCGATAAAGAAGGGAAAGGCGTCGTGCTTTACCTCAATCAAGAGGGACGCGGCATCGGACTCATGGCCAAAATCGCGGCTTATAAACTCCAAGAACAGGGACTCGACACCGTAGATGCCAACGTTCATCTCGGATACGACCCCGATGAGCGCGATTATGGCGTGGGCGCACAAATTTTGCGCGCACTCGGCGTCACGAAGATGCGACTCATCACGAACAACCCCGTGAAGCGCGTCGGTTTGGAGGCTTACGGACTCGAAATTGTCGAGAATGTGCCCATGGAAATCACCCCCAATGAGTACAATCGCCGCTACTTGCTCACCAAACAAGAGCGCATGCACCACGCGTTGCACCTGAAAAAATAATCCCGCCCGCCATTTCCATCGCCTTGGCGCCCTTTTAATCGGGCTTTCGCGGGAGTTCACTCGTTTTGCGTGCGACTTTTCGGCATCCGTCCGTCACTTCCGTCGCCTTGGCACGCCTTTTAGTAAGGCCTGCGCGGGAGTTCGCTCGCTTGGCGCGTGACTTCTCGGCATCCGCCCGTCACTTCCGTCGATTGGATGCGAGGCTTCCGTTCCAATCCGTGCGATTTCCCGAAACTTCAGCGGGGGCTTATTGCTCCGCGCACCGCTTCCCTCCTTTTTCCAGGGAGAAGTGGACTTCCGGTTCGGATAAGTTTTACCTAAATACCCTACCTTATGTACGATCCTCAACAGTACAATGCCGATCACATCGTGCCACAGGGCACAACCGGCGTATCTTTCTTCGCAGTGATGAAGAATGTTTATCTGTGGATGACGTTGGCGCTCGCCATTACCGGGCTTACCGCCATGGCAGTCGCCACGCAACCGCAGATGGTCTACAGTATCGCCTCGAATAGTCTCGTCTTCTGGGGACTTTTGTTGGCCGAATTGGGTCTCGTGTGGTTCATTTCCGCGCGGATCATGTCGCTTTCCGTCACCACAGCGGGCGTTCTGTTTGCCATCTACGCCCTGCTCAACGGCGTAACGTTCTCTTTTATCTTCTTGGTCTACACCGCGGCGTCCATAGCCCAGACCTTCTTCATCACCTCCGGCGTCTTTGCCGCGATGGGTCTCGTCGGGCTGTTCATCAAGCGTGATTTGTCGACGTTCGGCCGCATCTTTTACATGGCCCTTATCGGATTGATCATTGCTTCCGTGGCGAATTGGTTCTTCAAAAACGACATGTTGATGTCGATTTGTAACTACTTAGGTGTGATTATCTTCACCGGTTTGACGGCTTACGACACGCAAAAGATCAAGAACCTCCTCCTTTCTGTGGGCGGCGCCGACAATGAAATGGGACTCCGCATCTCTTTGCTCGGTAGTCTCACGCTCTATCTCGACTTCGTCAATCTTTTCCTCTACCTCCTGCGTTTCTTCGGACGTCGCCGCTAATCTTCCGCGCGTTCGTTCCCATAACGGCTCGGAGGGTTCCGCCTTCGGAACCCTCGCGAGCCGATTTTTTTACCCCCACTTCCCTTAATTTTTCACTGCATCATGCAACTTTCCGCCCGTCTCAACCGTCTTGCGCCCTCCGCCACCCTGGCCATGTCGCAAAAGAGCGCCGAACTCAAAGCACAAGGCGTCGACATCATCAATCTCAGCGTCGGAGAACCGGATTTCAACACCCCTGAACACATCAAAGTCGCGGCCAAACAAGCCATCGACGACAACTGGTCGCGCTATAGCCCCGTGCCCGGCTATCTCGACCTGCGCGAAGCCATCTGCGGCAAGCTGCTTCGCGAGAACCACCTCGAATATACGCCCGCACAAATCGTAGTGGGCAACGGAGCCAAGCAAGCGGTTTGCAACGTGCTCCTTTCTGTGGTGGGCGAAGGCGATGAAGTCATCATCCCCGCCCCCTATTGGGTGAGCTACCCCGACATGGTGCGCCTGGCCGACGGCACCCCCGTGTTTGTGGAAGCCAAGATCGAGCAAAATTTCAAGATCACGCCCGCACAACTCGAGGCCGCCATCACTCCCCGCACCCGTGCTCTCATCCTTTGCAGCCCCTCCAACCCCACCGGTTCCGTCTATAGCGCCGAAGAAATGGAAGGACTGGCCGAAGTGCTCCGCCGCCACCCGCAAGTGCTCGTCATTGCCGACGAAATCTACGAGCACATCAACTATGTCGGCCAACATGCCTCGATCGCCACGTGCGCCGGCATGAAAGACCGCGTTGCCGTGATTAACGGCGTGTCGAAAGCCTACGCCATGACGGGGTGGCGCATCGGTTTCGTGGCTGCTCCGCTCGAACTCGCCAAGGCCGTTTCCAAGTTGCAGGGCCAATACACCTCGGGTGCCGGTTCCATTTCGCAAAAGGCCTCGGTCGCCGCGTTCAACGGCCCGCAAGAGCCGGTGGAAGAAATGCGCAAGGCCTTCGAGCGCCGCAAGAACCTCATTGTACAACTTGCCCGCGAAATCCCCGGTTTCGAGGTCAACGATCCGGAAGGCGCCTTCTATCTCTTCCCCAAGTGCTCTGCTTACTTCGGAAAGTCCGACGGCGAGACCACCATCCACACCTCTACCGATTTTGCCCTCTATTTGCTCAACACGGCCCACGTGGCTTGCGTGGGAGGTGACTCCTTTGGCAGCCCCGAGTGCTTCCGCATGAGCTATGCCACGAGCGATGAGAACATCGTTGAGGCGATGCGCCGCATCAAAGCCGCTTGCGAACGGCTGAAATAAGGAGCTGCCCGTCGCAGGGCTCCCGCTTCATTCATCCCATCGACGTGGGAGAGCTTCATGCTCTCCCACGTTTTTTTTGTCCCCTCCGCAGGGTGGGGGAGCGTGGGGGAGAGGAATGGAAATGCGCTGTATCGGAGCCGAATCCCTCGTCCCGTTCTTCTCCGGCGAGTCCCTGCCCTGCTCGCATGCATCGAGAGGATGAGGTGCCGTCTCCCGAGCATCCGCAGGAAGTGCGAGAGCCCAATCGTTTCTTTCTCAGCAATATGGCAGCACATGCAGCGAAAGCCCTTCAACGCGATGCGTTGTGCATCTGCGAGAGGAGAATTATGTTCGATAGCAGGGAGGATTTGTCTCTCCGAGTGGCCAAATTAGCTATTTCATAGTTGTTTCTCAGACCTTGACGGCTCGTCAATGTGTTGAATATCATCTATTCTATGAGTTAATACTCTATCAAATTCTATTAGATCAAAGATAAATGCCTGTATTTACGTATTATACAAGTGAATAAGTAGATGATTCATTTGATACGATCAATTGATTCATTGGAAAACATATAAATAAGTGGATTTAATTGGATATATAGAGATAGTACAAAGCAGATAAAATTCATAAGTTCAGGATATAATACGTGTTATTCGTGATTTGTATTCTTATGATCCAATATTCCTTCTGATAATCAAGCATTTTATGTATTAGCCTCCCACCTGATTTCGAAAGCCCCCGTGTTTTATCAAAAAGGCGGAGGTTTTTCGCGCATAGCTCCCGTGTTTTGTTTGAAGCAAAGGAGATTATGTTTGGTAGTTGCGCACGCTCTACACCTCTTTGCCCATAGCCGGCTGTTTTCAGGGCCGTCACGTACGGGGCGGGGCTCATTTGTTTGCGGGGGAGGGGAGTGTGAGGCAATGCCAAGCACACCATCGGAGAAACGGGGAATGGACGACCGAAAAGTGCACAAGCGTAAGGGAAAATACCGGTTGGAGTAAAAAAATATTGAGAATGATGCACGGGTAATGTGCAAAATGATTACATTTGCAGTCGATTTGAAAGCAGATTGCGCGAAGTTAGACTTGCAATGTGTCGATTGTCTATTATTTGCCCGTTGCCAGTCGTACCCTTCGCCCTATTTATTCTCCCACTCTCATGAGTTATCTCATTCCCCTTCGTCACTATCGTCCGTTGCTCGACATGAACGCCACCGAGCAGGGCATTAAAGTCATCAAAGAATTCTTTGCCGATAACCTTTCCACCGCGCTTCGCCTCCGTCGTGTCACGGCTCCGCTGTTTGTGTTGCGCGGTTTGGGCATCAACGACGACCTCAGCGGCAAAGAGCGCGCTGTGAATTTCCCCATCAAGGATCTGGGCGACGCCCGGGCCGAAGTGGTCCACTCGTTGGCCAAGTGGAAGCGCCTCACCCTCGCCGAATACGATGTGCAACCCGGCTACGGCATTTACACCGACATGAACGCCATTCGCGCTGACGAGGAGTTGGGCAACTTGCATTCGCTCTATGTCGACCAGTGGGACTGGGAGCGCGTGATTCGCCCCGAAGATCGCACCGTGGAATTCCTCCAAGAAGTGGTTCGTTCGATCTATGCCGCCATGCAGCGCACCGAATATCTGGTATGCGAGCGTTTCCCGCAGTTGCAGCCGCAGTTGCCCGAAGAGATCACCTTCATCCATGCCGAAACGTTGCGCCAACTTTATCCCACGCTCACACCCAAGGAGCGTGAAGACGCCATCGTGCGCGAGAAGGGCGCCGTGTTCATCATCGGCATCGGCGGTCCGCTCGGCGATGGTGAGCCGCACGATTTGCGTGCCCCCGACTACGACGACTATTCCACGCCCTCTTCGCTCGGTCTGCCCGGTTTGAACGGCGATTTGCTGGTGTGGAATCACGTGCTCGGTCGCGCTTTCGAACTCTCGTCGATGGGCATCCGCGTCGATCGCGAAGCCTTGGAACGGCAGTTGCGCGAAAGCGGACAGGAGGAGCGTCGCACGCTCTATTTCCACAAGCGTCTGCTCGAAGGATCGCTCCCCCTGAGTGTGGGCGGCGGCATCGGGCAAAGTCGCCTCTGCATGTATTACCTGCAAAAAGCGCATATCGGTGAGATCCAAGCCTCCATTTGGCCCGACGACATGCGTCAAGCCTGTGCCGAAATGGGCATCACCTTGATTTGACGGCGCGTCCCCCTTGCTTTCGCGCCGAAGGCCAAGCGCCTCCACCCCGATTCGTTCGGCAGTGGAGGCGTTTGGTTTTTGTGCCGTCGCCGATGCGGGGCAAAGGGGTGGAGCGGTGGGCAAACCCCGGGTGATTTTCACTTCCGTCAGGCGCATCTCGAGAGATAAACGCAGGCGATGTTCTGATTTGTTTGCCGACGTTGTGAGAAATGCGTAAATTTGCATTTCCATTCTTTCGTTCGCATAGGCTCGCCTACGCGCCAATTCCCTTTGCATGCACACGTTTCGTTTTCGTCCTCGCATTCTGCACGATCTTCGTCACTATCGTCGTTCCGACCTCTCGGCCGATCTGTTGTCCGGGCTGGTGGTCGGCATTGTTGCCCTCCCGCTGGCCATCGCGTTCGCCATCGCCGCCTCGCCCGGTGGGGATGTGCAGCACACCATCGGCCCCGGCGTGGGGATTCTCACCGCCATTGTGGCCGGCGTAGTCATCTCGGCTTTGGGCGGAAGCCGCGTGCAAATCGGCGGACCCACCGGCGCTTTCATCGTCATCATCTACGGAGTGGTGGAGCGTTTCGGCCTGTCGGGACTGCTGGTGGCCACCAACATGGTCGGCATCTTCCTGGTGCTCCTCGGGGGGTCCA
>ERZ1699231.139-NODE-139-length-24611-cov-14.428688_pt1 | contig 24611 bp, 27 predicted proteins | sample MGYA00581551_ERZ1699231 | MGnify/ENA primary metagenome ERZ1699231 (study PRJEB42319, sample SAMD00040326) | human oral metagenome | material: saliva | host: Homo sapiens | study: EMG produced TPA metagenomics assembly of PRJDB4115 data set (Metgenomic analysis... | reverse complement strand
ATTCAGCGTGTATACATTGAAAATCGTAAGGTTCTGGCCGAGACGGATAGCCAAACCTATGCACTTGACATTCGTCTCTACCAAGCAAGTGAAATTCTACCTGCTTCCTTTATCCAAATTTCCCAATCGGAAATTGTCAACATTGATGCAATTAGTCATCTAAAACTAACCTCTAACGGCTTGATTGAAATTTATCTTAAAAACGAAAGTTTCACCTACTCATCTCGCCGTTACCTCAAAACTATTAAGGAGAAATTAGAACTATGAAAAAACAAGTATTTCACGATGCCACAACTGGTATCCTCATCGGCCTCATCCTATCTATTATCTTTTCTTTTATCCACTCACCAAGCAACTACGCACCTCTCAGCCCCAACTCTTTGATTGGTCAATTCATGACCCAACATCAGGTGCATGGATCACTCGTCTTACTTTACTGTCTGCTTATCTGGGCAGCGATTGGAGTCCTCTTTAGTTTTGGCGGTCGTCTATTCGCTCAAGATTGGAGCCTTCTTCGTGCGACTGTCACTCACTTCTTCCTTATGTTGCTAGGTTTTGTACCTCTAGCAATCCTAGCAGGATGGTTTCCGCTTCACTGGACTTTCATCCTTCAACTCATCCCAGAGTTTGCAATCGTCTACCTCATCATCTGGATTGTTCTCTACAAGAGAGAATCCAAAAAGGTTGCACACATCAATCAACTATTGTCTCAAAAACACTAATATACAAGAAACCCACTCACAAAACGGAGTGGGTTTTTGCTTATAATTTTTGCTTCAACTCTAACAAGAGATTCATGGCTTGCATAGGTGTCATATTGTACACATCTACATTCGCAAGTTCTGTCAGGACTGGATTTTCTTCTTTTTCATCAAAGAGTGACATTTGTTCATTGACAGTATTTTGTTTGGCAGGAATTGGACTTTCCTGACCTTGGCTTTCTAGTTGAGTTAAAATCGCATCCGCTCTTTTTAGCAAGTCTGCTGGCAAACCTGCAATCTTGGCAACGTGAATACCGTATGATTTGTCTGCTGGACCTGGTTCAATCTTGTGAAGGAAAGTAACCTGACCATTTTGCTCAAGCGTAGCCACGTGAACATTTACCAGATGTTGCAAACTAGCTTCCAGACTGGTTAATTCATGGTAGTGCGTCGCAAAGAGAGTCTTGGCACCAATATGCTCATGGATATACTCGATAATAGACTGGGCTAGAGCCATACCATCATAAGTTGCGGTTCCACGACCAAGCTCATCAAAGAGAATCAATGAATCCTTTGTCGCATGACTAATAGCATTGTTAGCTTCCATCATCTCTACCATAAAGGTAGATTGACCTGAAACCAAGTCATCTGCCGCCCCGATACGGGTAAAAATTGCATCAAAGATTGGCAAATGAGCACTTTCTGCAGGGACATAAGAGCCCATCTGTGCCATAACTGCAGTTATAGCCAACTGGCGCATATAAGTTGACTTCCCGCTCATGTTCGGACCTGTAATTAGTTGAATGCTAGTATCTTCATCCATCTGGATACTATTGGGAATATAGGTCTGAGCTCCCATGACCTTTTCAACAACTGCGTGACGACCATTCTGGATATCAATCCGCGACTCTTGCCCAAACTCTGGTCGAATCAGGTGTTGTTTTTCTGCAACTACTGCCAAGCCTTGCAAGACATCGACAGTTGCAATTCCTTGGGCCAAGGCTTGCAGGCGTTGGATATACTTGCCAACCTCCTCACGAATACGCATAAAGATTTCGTACTCTAGGTTTGCTGATTTCTCACGCGCCTCTAACATTTCTCCCTCGATACGCGCCAACTCCTCTGTTCCAAAACGCTCAGAGTTTTTCAGCGTAGCCTTGCGGAAAAAGTGGGCTGGTACGTTACCTAGCTGCGAGTTGGTTACATGGAAATAGTAGCCGTCTTTTTTATTGTAGTCAATCTTGAGAGTATTGATGCCAGAGTTTTCTCTTTCCTTGGCCTCAATCTCAGCAATCCAGCTGGTCCCTTCTCTCAGCACACGACGGTATTTGTCCAAGGTCTCATCAAAGCCCGTTCGGATAATACCACCTTCGGTAATCACGTGAGGTGCCTCAGGGGCAATGGCTGCACTAATGAGATTCTCCAACTCTGGGATAGCATCCAGTTGTTCAATTAGATAAGCTAGAGCTGGTTGCTCCATTCCCTCCAATATTGCGCGTATTCGTGGAACACTAGCTAAGGTAGTCGCTAATTGCAAAAGATCTTTAGGATTGCTTTTTCCAAAAGATACTCGGCTAGCCAGACGTTCGATATCGTAGACTCCCTTGAGGCTTTCTGTCAAATCACTGCGCTCAAAGAAATAGTCTAGGAAAATCTGAACAACCTCCTGACGTTCTAAAATACGTTTCTTATCAATCAAAGGACGTTGAATCCAAGAACGCAGAAGACGCATACCCATTGCGGTCTTGTCTCATCTAGCAACCAGAATAGGCTACCTTGTTTCTTACCTGAGCGAGCATTTTCAACCAAATCAAGACTAGCCTTGGTCGCAAAATCCATCTGCAAGAAATCTTTGATTTCATAACGAATAACAGGTTTTAAGTGATTCAACTCTCTCATCTGCGTCCGATGAACATACTGAAGAAGTTTCCCACTAGCTGCTCCTTCAACAGTTGCCAATCTTGAATCCAACAGATGAACGTCTTCATATGTTTCTTGTTCATAGGAAAGCACTAGATTCATTTGACGACTGAGAATCTGTTCTTCCGCTTCAGACAAGTCGTAACCAATCACCACTTCTCTGGCCTTGAGATTACGGATTTCACCACAGACTAGAGAGAAATTTGATAATCCCGTTACATAGAAATCACCTGTCACTAGGTCCATATAGGCTAGTCCATACTGGGAACCTTCACGATCAATAGCCACTAAAAAGTTATTGTGACTATCTGGCTTACTACTATCAACCACTGTCCCTGGTGTAATGACCTGAACAACCTCGCGCTTAACGACACCAACAGCTTGCTTAGGGTCTTCCATCTGTTCAGCGATGGCAACCTTGTAGCCACGTTCAACGAGGACGTCAATATACTGTTGGGCAGAGTGATAAGGAACTCCAGCCATGGGAATCGGATTTTCAGCATTTTTATTGCGACTGGTCAATGAGATTTCTAGTATCTGGGCAGCATTGACTGCATCTTCATAAAACAACTCATAAAAATCACCCATACGAAAAAGCAAAAAAGCATCTGGATATTGTTTTTTGATATCCACATACTGTTGCATACCAGGTGATAATTTTTCAGTAGTCATTTACTCTCTCCTTGTAAAAACAGTCCTGAGAGAAGCTCTCAAGACCTTATCTATCTTCCATTAACTCTAGCAAGCGTTCTTCCATGACTTTAGCTGCATGTTGATCCTTACAGATAACCAACAAGGTATTCGCTCCTGCAACCGTTCCTAAAATCCATTCATCTTTATTTGAATCTACTACATTGGCTAAAACGGATGCTTCTCCAAGTTTAGTGTGGAGAACCAAGGTGAATTCGGCTCTTGCAACACCCTCTAAATGATGTGAAAGGAATTCGACCAGATCAATCTTCTCTGTCTCATTTGCTAGCACATAGTAAACAACATCGTTTTTCTTAACTTTGGTTAAGCCAAGCTCTCGCAAATCACGGGATAAGGTCGTCTGTGTCACAAAGACATTACAAGCTTCCAATCGATCCTGGATTTCTTTTTGAGTGCCTAATTTTTCTTCTGTAATCATTCGCTTAATAAGCTGATGACGTTCTCTTTTTCTCATATGTTCCTCTCGAGTGCATATTTATAACATTTTACATTTTTTTAGTAAGAACATTATATCAAAAAAACTGGATATTTCAAAAAAATTCTCTTCTTTCCAAAAAAATGTAGTAAATTGTGTTAAAATAGTAGAAAAGCCCTAAAGGAGCCTTAAATGAATACAAAAGAATTGATTGCTAGCGAGTTGGCTAGCGTCATTGATAGCCTGGATCAAGAGGCTATTTTAAATTTACTAGAAACACCTAAAAACTCAGATATGGGAGATGTCGCCTTCCCTGCCTTCTCATTGGCAAAGGTTGAACGTAAAGCTCCTCAAATGATTGCTACTGACATCGCTGAAAAGATCAATAGCCAAGCTTTTGAAAAGGTTGTAGCAACAGGTCCTTACGTCAACTTCTTCCTTGATAAGGCTGCCATTTCTGGTCAAGTTCTACAAAACGTTATCACTGAAAAAGAGCACTACGCTGACCAAGAGATTGGCAATCAAGAAAATGTTGTCATTGACATGTCTAGCCCTAATATCGCTAAACCATTTTCAATCGGTCACCTTCGTTCAACAGTTATCGGAGATAGCTTGTCACATATCTTCCAAAAAATCGGCTATAAAACTGTCAAGGTCAACCATTTGGGAGACTGGGGTAAACAGTTTGGGATGTTGATTGTTGCCTACAAGAAATGGGGTAACGAAGAAGCTGTCAAAGCTCATCCAATCGATGAACTCCTCAAGCTCTATGTCCGCATCAATGCTGAAGCTGAGAACGACCCAAGCTTGGATGAAGAAGCACGCGAATGGTTCCGCAAACTTGAAAACGGCGATGAGGAAGCTCTCGCTCTTTGGCAATGGTTCCGCGATGAAAGCTTGGTAGAATTTAACCGTCTCTACAATGAGCTACAAGTTGAATTCGACAGCTACAACGGAGAAGCTTTCTACAATGATAAAATGGATGCAGTTGTAGACATCCTTTCTGAAAAAGGACTATTAGTCGAATCAGAAGGTGCTCAAGTTGTTAATCTTGAAAAATATGGAATTGAACACCCAGCTCTTATCAAGAAATCTGACGGTGCAACTCTCTACATCACACGTGACTTGGCTGCGGCCCTCTACCGTAAAAACGAATACCAATTTGCCAAATCTATCTATGTCGTTGGTCAAGAGCAATCTGCTCACTTCAAACAACTCAAGGCTGTCTTGCAAGAGATGGGTTACGATTGGAGCCAAGACATTGTCCATGTTCCGTTTGGCTTGGTTACAAAAGAAGGGAAAAAACTTTCTACTCGTAAAGGGAATGTTATCTTACTAGAGCCAACTGTTGCAGAAGCCATCAGCCGTGCTAAAGCGCAGATTGAAGCCAAAAATCCAGAACTTGAAAACAAAGACCAGGTCGCTCATGCTGTTGGAGTTGGGGCCATTAAATTCTATGACCTTAAAACTGACCGTACAAATGGATATGACTTCGACCTTGAAGCTATGGTATCCTTCGAAGGGGAGACTGGCCCTTATGTTCAATATGCCTACGCTCGTATCCAATCAATCTTGCGTAAAGCCGATTTCAAACCTGAAGCAGGTGCCAACTATAGCTTGAACGATGCTGAAAGCTGGGAAATCATCAAGCTAATCCAAGACTTCCCACGTATTATTAAACGTGCAGCTGATAACTATGAGCCGTCTATCATCGCTAAATTTGCAATCAGCTTAGCTCAAGCCTTTAACAAATACTATGCCCACACTCGTATCTTAGATGAAAGCCCAGAACGTGACAGTCGCCTAGCTCTCAGCTATGCAACAGCAGTTGTCCTTAAAGAAGCCCTTCGTCTGTTGGGTGTAGAGGCGCCAGAGAAGATGTGATTCAGTACCAACAATTGGAACTAAAGGTTCCTAATTGTTGGACGCTAGCCGCTTTTATGCGGACTAGCTAACTGCCTCACTAGTTCTATAACATAAATAACATCGATTTATGTTATAGAACGTCGTAATCTTCAAATTACTGGAACTAAAGTTCCTAGTCTCTTGACGGCAATCGCTACTGGGCGATTTGCCTAAACGCCTTACTAATGCATCCAAATAAATAATATCGACTTATTTGGATGCATGTCGTGATCTATTAAATTAATTTATTACTAAGCAAGCTCAGTAACTAACGCCAAATCCTATTCGGACTTTGGCTAGGCGCTTACAGTATTATCACTCGAAAAATAAAAAAATTTACTTTTATCTTACCACCTACTTCTTTATCACTTAGGGAGAATTTTTATGAGCCAGTATGCTTATATTCTAGTTGTTATCAGTCTTCTTTTTCTCTTTCTTGTCAACAAATATGAAAAAGAGAAACTTCAAAGACTTCTTCAGAACCAACTATTGAAAGATCAAGCTTTTCGTGCAACTATCAAAGAGAAAATCCAAACGATAGAAAACATCAATGATGTCATTGACTACATTAACAAAGGTTACCGTTTAGGAATTCCCATTTCAAAAGAAATCGTTGACGAAATTCGCAAATAAGAAAAACTCGAGATACCATTTCTCGAGTCTTTTTTATTTATTTCTGACAGCTAAGATTTCTACCAGGATAACAATCCCTAAGGATACCATGGTTCCAAATGGTGCTGCATCTTCATCAAAAATTTTATCAGAAAACATCATCAGACTAATTGCCAAGAGCAACAAAGCACTGCATAGCATAATATCCTTGAAGCTTGGTTTGCGTTTTATATACTTTAAAAATGATCTCTGTAATTTACTCATTTGAACTGTTCTCTTTTGAAATAATTCTATGATCCATGGGATAAAAATCTAGCCCAGCAACTCTATCCTCTTACAAGGATTCAAGTTCATAAAGCTCTGCAATAATACCTGCAACCTTCTTGATGTCTCCTAGCATTCCGCGCATTTCAAAGTCAGCTAGGACTGGAAAACCAAAGCGCTGGCTATATTGCTTGGCGGTCAAACAGTATTGGTTATTGAAATTACGGTTACCCGATCCTACGACACCAAAACACTTGCTAGCATTATCACCATATGCGATAAAGTCACCTACTGGAGTGGTCAAGATTTCCACATCTCCATTGTCAACCCCATTGCCACCTTCGAGGTAAGTCGGTAGAAAAGCCACATATGGGTTGGTCATCTCGAAGAAGTCTTCTCCATCCTTGACCAAGTCTTTAATATGAATTTTTTCCACATCAATATTCGCATACTGCTCCAACAAATAAGCTTTCAAACGTGTCACAAAACTCTCCGTGTTCCCACTCAGACTGATATAAACTAAGGAAATTTTTTTCATCTTTTCCTCCCTCTTTCTCGAATCCAAAAAAATAACTACCAAGATTGTATCTTGATAGTTATCCTTTGTCAACTCTTAGGCGAGTTCTTCCTCTTGAGATTCTGTTAGTTCTTTTTGCTGACGCCATATTTTATAAAAGACGATTCCCAAAAAGATAACATTGATGACGATGAATATGATAGTGGTTACTTTTGACATGACTTCCATTCCTAAACGAAGGGTGTCATCTTTAATCAATTGCATAGCATCTTGTAGATTCATATTGTCATGGACTAGTCCAACAATGGCTAGCAAGGCATATCCAACATAAGTGTAGTTTGCCAACTGCAAGTTCTTACGAATTAAGAAAACAAAGGCTACTACAACTAAGATAGCAGATAGAATAATTAGTATCGTGTTAAAAATAGAGTGAGATGACTCAGACACTTGGTGGGCATAGTTAACAGCATCTTCTATTTGTTGAGCACTAAGTGTCCCAACATTTTCTTGGCTAGCACGAAGGGCGTCCTTACTAGGTACTGGAGTGAGTATTCCAACTACTGCCAAGAATGAACTAATCGCTGATAACACCAATAAAACCCATAGATAGATTGGTTTCTTTTTCATAAAAGCAACCTCCTCATATTTTTGAATTTATTATAGCATATTTTAAGATGGATAACAAAAGTTAGAGGGTGACTTCAATCTGCTTGCGGTAGGCCTTCGGAGACTTTCCACATAGTTTTCGAAAGACCTTGTAGAAATACCCTACATTACTATAACCAACCGTATAGCAAATATCCTCAATACTATCGTTTGTAGACAGCAAGAGTTGCTGGGCTGCCTTAATCCGTTGCTTATTGAGAAGCTCCGCAAAGGTTGAATTGGTTTCCTTCTTGATTAACTGACCTAAGTAAACCGGATTGATAAAGAGATCCTTGCTGATATCCTTGAGAGAAAGCTCTTTTTTATAGTCTCTACCAATGACTTCGAGTACACTGACGACATTTTCATTCATGCGGTATTGACCAAAGAAGGACGTCAAGGTTTCTTTTGTATAAGCCACTAAGTCTTCAAAGTTAGTAATAGCATGAATTCTCTTGACAATATCTGTCATATCATCTGCTTTCAGATGCTCAAAGAGGTGGAAGACATCCATCACAAACTGAGTAAAGAGTTGCTTGGTAATGGACACCCTCGGTGTGTTTTCCAACACAATCTTCTCAAGCAAATTCAACTCTTCGATAATCTGCTGAAGATTTCCTTGGATAATAACTCGATAGATGGGTTCATAATAAGAAAAGAGACTTTCAGATTGATCGAGGTTTACAGTTCCATAGAAGAGTGCTTTTTCAACGTCAAATTTCCATTTTTCAAAGTTTGCCTGATAAGGTGACTCAAAAGGCATAACGAGTAAACCATCGAATTTCTGAGCTGCAATCACAATCTGCCAGTCCTGACCTAAAACATAGTAAGGAATGACAAAATCCCCTTGTTTCTCTTGGGAGAGTCCAATCCACCAGTTTTCTTTTTGAGACAGGTGTGCTTTAAATGCTTCGTCGTCTAACTTTTGACTTAACATTTCTGGCTCATGCACTTTCTCACGAAGCTGACCAAGGATTTTCTCAAGTAAATGCTCCAGTTCAACCTTATCAACTGGTTTGACAAGATAATCTACAACATTGAGGTTCATGGCTTTCTTGACATAGTCAAATTCTTGATAGCCGGAAAGAAGGATATAGTAAGCCTCTGGCAAGAGTTCCTTCATTTCCCCAATCATTTCAAGTCCTGTCTTGTCAGGCATGTTGACATCAGAAATGACGATATCTACGGGATGTTCTCGAACATAGTCCAAAGCGTCGTCAGCATGATTGGCTGTTGCGACGACTTCCATATCCCATTTTTCAAAAGGGATCAAACGCTTAAGTCCTTCTGTAATCATGTACTCATCGTCAACTAATAGTACTTTATACATGTTTATCCTTTCTCTTCGTCCTGAATGGTGATTCTATATTGAACACCCTTTTGTTCAGCAGATTCTACGCTAATGTTATAGCGGTCTCCAAAGTAGAGCACAAAGCGTTCGTGGATATTCACAATCCCAATCGACTGTCGTTTCCCACTATAATCTGCTGTATGTTCAAAGGTTCTTTGAGACAGTTTAGCTTGGATTTCTGCTAGTTTTTCAGCAGACATTCCACGGCCATTATCAGTTACCAAGATTTCGACATAGCCATCTTGTTTCAAAGCCTTGATACTGATAACATTATCTGTTCTTTTGTGATCAACTCCATGGGCAAAATAATTTTCCACTAAAGGTTGGAGGGTGAACTTTGGAATACGCATTTCTTCCAATTCAGGATCAATTTTAAATCCATAGGCAATGGATTTTGGATAGCGAACCATACAGAGATAACTGTACTTCCGACAAAACTCCACTTCTTGTTTGAGTGTCGTTTCTCGCTCGTCAGAGATATTATTGCGCAGGAGACTACTGAACTCATAGATGATATCTGCTAATTCATTTTGGTTCTCCATAACTGCATACATCCGCAAAAATTCCAAAGTATTATACATGAAATGCGGATTAATCTGAGCTTGTAGCGCTCGCATGTTGGCATCTTTTTGATTGAGTTCCAGCTGATAAATATCGTGAATGTTACTTTCCAGTCGATCCAACATATCATTTGTCGACTCAGCAATTAGAAGCAACTCCTGATCCTTTTTGTCGGTATTGATCCTCTTGGTCTGCTCTCCCTTAGTAATGGCTTGAATGGAATCCACCAAGTCCACAACCTGACTTTGATAGTCAGAAAAGGTCCTTCTTAAGGTCATATATAAAATGATGATAAAGAGGGCGCTCAAACCTAAAATAAGTGCCGAACTCGCTAAAGTCCCACTCCAAACATAATCCTTTGGTACAGCTACTCGAACTTGATAACCATGGGCAGTTGTTCCTACCAACCAAGACTCATTCGTTCCCTTCGCTCCAATATAGAACATATCTGTTTCATATGGTGCAATGACAGTTACTGCTACAGGAATTGTTCCCCTAGTGTTGTCAATCGCTTTATAGAGGACTTCTGGTTCTACGGAAATATAAATGACTCCAAGAGCCTGGTCCGAGATGGGATCAGACACTGGAACAGCGAAACTATTAGCATCTGGTTTAAAGTTCTCAGCTGGAATTTTCTGTCCACCTCTGTTTCCTCTTTTGGAAACAAATACATCCGTTGAATCCTGTAGAACAATCGAAACACCTGTCACAAAATCGTTTCGCACGTAAATATCATCGATATTTTCATAAATGGAAACGGAAATATAGGGTGACGCCTTGCGCTCTAACTGCCAGTAAAAATAATCCGGCGTACTGAGGCTAAAATACTTGTAAATTCCTTCAATCCGAGCTTGATTATCCACTAAACTCTGGGCTAGACGGGTTGACTCTCGATAATAGTATTCAACCTCATCAACTGTTCGAGCGAGAACACGCTGACCAACACGATTGGCTTCCCTTTCACGCATATCCCAGTCTGCATAAGAAATCAAGAGAGCAAAGCAGGAAATGATGATAATCATTACCAGACTATAAATTCTTAGGAGTGAGTGGAGGCGAAACTGTTTGGTCTTATTTGGTTGCCAATTTTTCATGAATACTTTCATAAACAGGCTCCAATAAATCACTAATAAAGAAATGCCACATCCCAATACCTACAAAAGCGATGAGGGCCGGCATATAGAAACCAATAATGGCTAACAAGACGCTACCAAAAAGAACCTTGGCCACTGCTGATAAACTCATAAAAATTCCGACAAAGGCAAGCTTTAGGGTGTTTTTATAGGATAATTCAAAGTATACCTGCAACTTTAAAGATACCGTATAGGCCAAAAATACCAAGGCTACTAAAAAGATATTTAGAAAGGTTGCTGCCAAGTGGATAATGGTCTGGTTTGGCAACTGAATCATCAGATACAAACCATAAATCAAAATTAAGTCAATCCCTATAAAGGTGTAGAAACTAAGATTGCTTTTTACAAAATTGCTCTTAAATAAAGCCCATGCTTCCTTGAAACGATAAGCACGATAAGAATAACCGTGTTCTGCATATAAACTCATGAGGGTTGCACTAGCGGGTGCTATACCAAAGACCACTCCTCCTGCTAATGTCAATAACCAAAAATAAGCCGTCGCAATCATCCCCAAAAAGAAACGATGAAAGACTAGCTCAATGAAATTTCCCACGGTTTGCCTCCTATACATTAATCTAGTTTTATTATAACATATTTCAAGCGCTCTCAAAAATAGGAGCAATAAAAAATAAATACATTTATTGGTTTAATAAGGATATTTGTACTATAATAAAGATAGATAGAGATACCGATTAATAATCAAAGAACAAAGGCTTTACCAGGGCAGATGGATATGTTTGAAAATTAGATAATTACTATTCAACTTATTTACTGGATCAACAAAATAGCGAAAGGAGTATGAATCATGACTATTTTTATTTTAAGAACTACTTTGTTTTGTGTTGCGCTTGTATTGAGTCTTTTCTCTGATAAATTGTTCAAACAACAATATGTAAAAATCGTAAAAATAATTTGCACTATAATCATGTTAGTCGCTTCATTATCATATCTGTTCTAAGTTATTTTAGGAATACAGGAATTTGTTTGTCCTGTATTCTTTTTTCTCTATAAAACGTGCATTGATAAAAACAAATAACAAAAACACCCCCTGACTGGGAGTGTTTTCGAGAAAAATAGCAAGATTACCTAAATTTAATTATTTAGCATTATCTTTATGAAGCATGTTTTTTACACCTTCTACAGCATCTTTTGCATCTTCAGCAACTTCTTTAACTTTAGAAACAACTTTTTCAGCAGCTCTTTCGTTTTCAAGTTCTTTATCGCCGATCAATTTTCCCGAAAGATGCCGGACCAGTTATAATTCTAGTGCTTTTCTATATAAATGGTATGATTTTGATAATACATAATCCTAAATTAAGTTTAACAAATTATATATTTTATTTCATTCTCAAACTATTTTTTGTGTTATAATGAAAATATGTTAAAATGCACTGTGTATAGGTAATATCTTTTATTTTAACATATATGTATTTTCAGAGGCAACAGATGAATAATTTAGATATAGGAAATCGAATTCGTACATTACGAACTGAAAAAAAACTAAGTAGAGAAGCATTTTGTGGAGATGAAAAAAAACTAACAGTTCGTCAGTTAGGGAGAATTGAAACAGGAAACAACTTGCCCAGCCTAGCAAAACTAGACTATATAGCTGAAGTGTTAGGAGTTCCGATATCTCAGTTAATTGATGAACGATTGCTAATTGTTCCTAAAGAATATTTAAAATTAAAAACAAAATTGATTCGTCAATCTATTCATGGAGATGAAGAAAAAATCCACCAACGTGAAGCTATCTTTGAAGACATTCAAGAACGTTTTTATGATCAACTCCCTGAGGATGAACAAATAGCAGTTGAGGTTCTACAAGCTATTGATGATGTATATGTTTCTGAAAATGCCGAATTTGGAGAAGGTTTAATTGAGGAATATTTTGAACAAACAATGTTACGAACAGAATATTCGACAAATGATTTACTACTGTTGTACTTGTATTTTTTGTCTCTAGCTGTTAATTCAGAACGAGATGAAATAACTTTAAAAAAAGTTTGTCTAAATATTGTATCTCAAACAAATTACGAAGATGCCAGTTATACTCATCTATTGCAAAGGGTACTTATAGGATTAGTTCTTTATCAAATCGATATTGATTATCATGAATTTATTCCTGAAATATTGAGTATGTTAAGAGAAATTATGATTGAAATCGGAGACACTAGTTTAAAACCCACAGTTGATTATTTAGAAGCAAAGTATTACCTCTATGGTAAAGGAAATGAAGAAAAAGCCCTACAGTATTACGACAAATCTATTATGGGAGCAGAGTTTTTAAATGATAATTTATTTAAAAACAAAGTTTTAGAGGAAAAAAATCTAGACTTCCCAAACATTTGATTTGTACATAATAGATATTATTTTCAATAACTGAAACAACAGGACATAAATGTCAGTAGACAAAGATGTCCTGTTGTTTTTTATTGTAGAGGATTACAATAGACAATGTAAGGAATAACAATAATACAGAGAAGGAGATATTATGTTTTTATCAGCATTAGCTACTATTACAGCCACTATTTTGTTTTGGAGATAACATGGAAAATATTAACTATTATTTAGAAGAAAAAGAAGTTAAGTCAAATTACTTAATAATAAGAAATTGTCTAGATAGTCGAAGGTTATGTAAAGTGACAATAGATGACAAACTATTTAAATTACTTTTGTTACTTCCAAATGAGGTTAAAGAAATTAAACTCTCACCAGAATTTAAGAGCAAAGTAAAAGTTATTGATATAACAAACTAGAAAGGAGAAACTATGATTTTTATGCCAGTACCTATGTTGTGGTGGATGTGGTTTAGAAAATAAATTAGAAAGAGGTAATACAATGATTAAGGTAGAAAGAGTTATAAAGCGATTTGGAGATAATATTGCATTAAATCAAATTAGTTTTTCAATAAACGAAGGAGAAATTTTTGGATTCCTAGGTCCATCTGGTTCAGGGAAAACAACAATGATCAATATTCTGACAGGACAGCTACAGGCTAACAGCGGAAAGACAGAATTATTAGGGAAAGATTCTCAAAAATTACTTCCGTCAGATTTTGAAGAGTTAGGTTTAGTAGGTGACACAAGTGGTTATTACGAAAAATTAAGTTTGTACAATAACTTGTTGCTATTTGCAAGACTATACGGAGTTTCAAAATCCCGAATTGAAGAAATTCTCAAACAAGTTGGTCTGTATGATAGTAAAGACACTCCAGCTGAGAAACTTTCTACAGGAATGCGTCAACGAATGCTTTTAGCTCGTGCTTTAATCAATTATCCTAAAGTTCTATTTTTAGATGAACCTACAAGTGGGTTAGATCCCACCACCTCAAAGAAGATTCACAAATTACTACAGGAGTTAAAGGAAAGAGGAACAACCATTTTCTTAACTACTCATGATATGAATGAGGCGACTTTATTATGTGATAACCTAGCTCTTTTGAATAAAGGTGATCTTATTGAACAAGGAAGCCCAGGCGAAATTATCCAAAAATACAATACGGAAAAGAATGTTGCAGTAACCTATAGTGATTCTACTAAAAAGGTAGTGCGCTTTGAAGACTTGCAGCAAGAAGATTATAAAAAAATGATGACGATTCACTCATGTGAACCAACTTTAGAAGATATTTTTATTAAATTGACAGGAGAAAAATTAGATGTTTAAGAGAATTTTAGCCCTTATCTGGTTGAGGACACAAGTATTATTAACAAACAAAAATACTTTGGTACAGGTAGTATTCCCATTCTTTATGGTTCTACTCTTCCAAAATTTTATGAATACAGATGGCACTCAAGGGAAAGCACTATTGTATAGTTCTTTAACAATGGCATTCTCATTTTCTTCTGGGTCAATGATTTCAAACTCTATTGCAGAGGAAAAAGAAAAAAGAATTTTTAAAACACTCATTTTAAGCGGAGTTCGCCGTGGAGAATATCTTGTTTCCGTGTTGTTTTATCCTGTAATCTTTGCCTTGGCTTCAGTTATTTCTTTCCCTATTATGGTTGAAGTGGATTTCGCAAAAGATTATCCTGTATACCTTGTAGTAGCTTCTCTGGTAGCATTATGTACAATTCTCTTAAATCTAGTAATTGGAGCTATTTCAGAGACACAAACTCAGGCTCAGGTTTATGGTTTGATTCCAATGCTTGGTCTTTCATTCTTGCCGATGTTTTCTCAAGTTAGCTCAGAGGTTAAGAAATTTATGGACACAACCTTCTTAGGAGCTTATGTAGATTTCTTTAATAAACCAGATTTCAAGTTGAATTTTGACAGTTTGGGGATCACTTTTGCTTGGGTTGTAGCATTACTTGCCCTTAGTTATTGGGGTTTAAAAAATAAAAAAAGAGTACAGTTTGAGAAACTAACAATTAATCAACTTCAAAAACTAACTTTTTTTAAAGCTTAGGAGGAAAAATGACTAGTATTAAATGGAGGAGGCGCCTCAGGCGCAGATTTCTACATTAATTTTATATAACATTAATAACAAGGAGAAAGGAGAAAAATATGCCACTTTTATTGCTACCCATTATCTGGTATTTGTATTTTCGTTAAATTGTGAAATAAAAATTAATTAAATAAAACAGAAGGAGGAAAAAGATTATGCCATTTCTAGTAGGTATCGTATATGGAATTTATCTATACACTCGTCTTCGTTAATAAAATATGAAACTTTCATTATTGATAAAAAAGAGAAAGGAGATACCAAATGTTTGTAGCTGGTGTTATTGTAGGATTTGGGATTGCTTGGTACGCAGCCGCATCTCGTCGTTAAAAAAAAGGGCAAATTCGCCCTTTTTTTTTAGAAAAATAACTGTCACCAATTTTTTCATATTCTAATTATATATTATAAAATAGCAGCATTTTGTTAAACTCCTGAAATGTCATTATTTCCATCTAAACAATCTTATTTGAAATTGCTGTTTTTTTGGGAGTGGAGTATAGTCCAAACTATGGAGATAATGTGTACCAGAGATACTCCCTCTCTTGAGCCCTCGGCAGAGCGTTTTAGTTTTGTACGTTGCGCAGCAATGTCAAAACTACAAAAACGTTACTCTTTGACAAAGAGTAACAGAAACTCTGCTTGATCCGAGAGAGATACTCTTATTTACAACTGATTACATATCGACAATAGTTGGCGTGGAATAGCGATAGCCCCACGCCGTAGCCCAACATTTTGGGCTAAATGTTTCTCTTTAAGCTGCTGAAACTATATAGAAATCCATAGATTTAAAAATCATGGACTTATATAGTGTTCCATAAATTCTAAAAAAATGGGCTTATATAGTAATCCATGAATTCTAAAAAGATGGATTTATATAGTAATCCATAAATTCTGAAAAAATGGACTTATATAGTGCTCCATAAATTTTGAAAAGATGGGCTTGTATAGTGTTCTATAAATTCTAAAAAGATGGTCACTATATAAGACCATCTTTTTTAAAAACAAATGCTCAAATAAATTTGTTATTCACGTTTTTAACGGAAATTTTCAAAAATTTTTATTATCTTTTGCTTTTTGTGGCATACTACTATCACAATAGTAAGAGAGGAAATAAACTAATGAATCAAATGACCATTTCTTTTAAAACAAAAACTGGCATGACAAATATACGTCATAATAACAGAGATCTGAGCGAAGAAGAATTTAAGAGTAATGAACACAGGCATATAAATCGTGCATTGTCCCACGAAAATATAACGATTATTAAACGTGACATAAGAGAAGTCTATCACGATGAATTTGACGATGCTTTAAATACTTATAATTCAAAACAACGGAGGAAGGATAGAAAAATTGAAGACTACTACAAACACGTTAAAAAATCAAAGACATTGGATCTGCAACGTGAATTTGTAGTCTCAGTAGGTAATAAATCCGACTGGGAAAAGATGGATTTCAATAAAAAAAGAAAGGTAGGAGAGGCTCTAGCAAGCTACGTAAGAGATTTTAATGAACGGCACGATCATTTAGTCATCTATAATGCAGTTGTCCATTTAGACGAAGATGGAGCTCCTCACGCTCATTTTAACGTTGTTCCTATTGCTGATGGGTATAAAAATGGTCTTTCGAAACAACCATCTTTTTCAAAAGCTCTTCTCCAGGAAGGATTTAAAGAAAAAGGACGTGGCCAACTTAAACAATTTCGTGATCATGAAATTGATAGGATTCAATACTTTATGAAAAACGTTAATATCGAACGCAAGTTAGGTCAAACGAACGATATTAAGGATATGCGAGAATATAAAGAAACTATGCGACAAATTGAATTACAGAAGCAGCAAGAAGAACAGGAACTGCAGCATTTGAAGAATGAAGTCGCAAACATGTCCGAAGAGTTGGATAAAGCAAAATTAGAAGATGAAACTATCAATGCTATGTTACGTCTTAAAATGATCAGTGAAACTGAAGTAGATAAAAGTCAATTTGAAATCAAAGAGCGAGGGCTATTTAATAACCGTGAACGTGTTGTGATTGTTCCTGAAGATGAGTTTGATAGAATAGCCATGAAGGCGAACTATAGTCCATTGTCGAATTTGTTGAACGATTTTAAAGAGTCTATTCTTCAAATAGGGTTCATTAAAAAGTTACATTCTACAATTTCATCTTTAAAGAACGTAATCAGAGAACTGAAAGCAGAATTCCAAAAAGAGAAAGCTCACTTGGAAGAAGAAAATCGAAATGCTTGGTCTAAGTATTTTGAAGCTAGGAAAGAAGCTGATACTTATAAACGTTTTAAATCAGAGTTTGAAAGATATTTATCTGAAGAGGAAAAAAATGAGATTTCAGATAAAATCTATGAACGTCAAGAAGCTGAAATTGAAGGAGGTTTGTGGCAAGATTTTGATTTAGATCGTTAGATAAATTAGGAGAACCTTTTTCTTTTCTCTCCTAGAAAAGGACTTGCATATGCAAGTCCTAATTCTTAATACATGTTCAAATTACAAAAATTCGTGGATATCTGTCTGATGTGATGCTTTCTCTGCCTCTACGATTATCTCTGCAGTGGTTGGCATCCGTCTATCTCTAATTACCATCTCATACCCGATAACTTTTCGTCCTTTTTTTACAGTTGTTAAATCTATATCAGCGTTGAATTTCATTTCTAATTCTTCGCATGCCACCATGAGAGCATTCCTCTTAAACAAACCTGCAGGCCATGACTTCTCTTCACCCAAGAACCAATCTTGCCATTCCTCTAAACTTCCCTTAATGGTTGTATATTCTCGATTTCCTAAGCGATATGCTTCCCAAAGTTTCATCAAGATCAAAGAATACTTTGATTTCACATTTCCTAACTCATCCAAATGGAAAGAGTAGTAGTTTCTTTTCAACTCGAAAACTAAAGGTCCAGCATCTTCAGAGAATTTAAACTCTACAAGGCCATCCTCAATAAATCTTATTCTGCTGAAAAGTTGAGTCATGATTATTGAACGTCTACCATCAGGCAATGTTTCAGGAATATATAGAGCTGTATTCTCATTAAGTCTCGAAAAAGCTTCTGCAATCCGTCTATAATTCTGACCGTTTTTAGTTAAGCCAAAGTGCTTCATAATGTCAAGACTATGAACCGTAAAGACATCACCAACTCTACTATCTTTCGTTACAGATGAAAAACAGTAGTCTAAAACCTTGTGTTCAAAAGCTTTTAAATTACCAAATGCTTTGGCCAAGTCATTCGCCTGGACAACTAAATAATTTTGACGAGAAGCTAGTTCTTCATAAATCTTACTTGATTTTCTATTTGATACCATCTTGTTTACCTTTTACTATGTTTTCTATTATGCTATATTCTATCAATTTTTAATTTTATAGTCAATAATAGGGTACAAAATAGTCATCAATGGGGTACAAAATAGTCAATAATGGGGTACAAAATAGTCAATAATGGGGTACAAAATAGTCAATAATGGGGTACAAAATAGTCAATTATTTATCTGCAAACCCTTGATATTACTGAGTTTCTAAGGTCGACAAAGTAATATAAAGTAATATAAAGTAGGTTAGAAAGTAAATTAGAAAGTATCTTCTTAAGAAAAAAATCTATATTTTATTTTTAAAAAATAAAAAAATCTTTCATTCAGTTCATTATTTTCTATCTAAATATTTACAAATAGAAAATTCTTAAATAACCAAACATTTTATACTTGATAAAACAAAGATTAAAAAAACACCCTTAGTCAGTACAAACCTTGGGTGTTTTTTGGGAGAGTTCTTATTTCTTAAGATCGTTATCTGGCATAAAGTATAAAATTATAAAAAATGGGAGTAATAGTAAATTGTTCCATAAAGAGTTAGAGAATAACCCAATACAAATATATATCAAAAATATAACTGTCAGAATTATCTTCTTAATCATTGAAACTCTAGCCCCCAAATGTTTACTCCGGGAGTATAATTAAATACAATACCTCCAGGGCAATTACCCAGAACCACTCCTGCAGTAGCTAAAATTTTTGATACAATAGCTTCAGGAATCCAGATTCCCCCAAGAGTTATTCCAGCTCCGAGATAATTAACAGTAGTTTTTGATAACCATACTCTAGCTCCCCACCAATAAAATCGGATCGCATTTTCTCCTTCTTGATATCCAGAAATAGAACGAAAAGCAAAACTATAACGGTTTACATCCTTAACTTCCTGGAAAACGGTAATACTATCTTGAGAAACTACCTTATACTCATTTGAAGATAACTTAATGCTATCAATTGCAGCATTTGTTTCTGATACCTTGGTTTTTAAAAGATTATATTCAAAATCAGAAAGCTCAAAACTAGCATTTTCATCTATTGCAAAATGATTTGAAGCATCTAAAAATACATACTTATCCAAACGATTCTTTTGCTCTTCTGATAAAGTATATTCCTTTGATTTTGCAACTGTTACTGACTCATTAGCCTTAACTGTTTCAGCTAATGGAAAAGCAGCATTAATAAATACAAGTGATGACAATGACAATAAACAAAGATATTGCAATGATTTTTTCATGGCCTTCTACTCCTTTATTTTTTAGTTAAAGCGCTTTACACTATCAATATAGTCCTATTTCCAATAAAAAACAAGTCTATAATTTAATTTTTTTTTATGCTATAATAAATAATTGGGGGAAAAAATAAAATAACTATAAAAATCTGATTTTCTCTACTCCAAAAACATATATAGGGTATTTACAGCCTATACCCGACAGAGAGTCTGGACCTCTGAGATATCCGTTTCCAGTCGCCCAACGATAAAGAGGCGCCTCCAAAATAGTATCGCATAGTTTTGACAGATTTTCACAACACATGTTACAATTAACGTATGAAAATGTAGTGCGCAAGCACACCGAAGCCCCTAAGGAATCTATTTCCCTAGGGGCTTTTTGTTTCCACTGCGAAGCGCAAACAAAAAGAGAGCTTAAGCTCTCTCAACACATTATCGGGTTGCTAGCCAGAAACCGATTAAAACAGGTAAAACCCACATATGCGATCTCCTTTTTATTTATTTATTTTAACATTATGATATCATTAAAAGCACAAAAAGTAAAGCCCTTTCAAAACCAAAAAAGATGTTCTATAGGTTCTTTTAAAACTTTAGCCAATTTTAAAGCTGTTTCTACGGATGGTATTGTTTTATTATTTTCTATTAAGCCTATCATTTGCCTTGAAGTATTTATTTTTTTAGCTAATTCTTCCTGTGTCAACCCCTCTCTAACTCTAAATTGCTTTATATTGTTTTGATAATTATTTTTTTCTAACATACTTATCACCTCTTTTTTTACTTTCTCACTCGCTATTATCCCGCGTACGCTTACTTTATTCCATGATCTATTTGACAACAAGTAACCTAGGTCGTTAGTCTTTGGTTTGTCGGTCAGCTGAACAAAGTTCAGACTGATCCGCCTTAACCAGTCTAACTTGACCTAGCTTGTTATCAAATAGCTTTCACGGCATAAATCGCTCAGATACTCCGCCCCTTTGTAGGCTCATGTCTTTTCCTAGACAGTTCTCGCGTCTGTCTTAAGTCTTCTAAACGCTTATTGAGACTGGTCGCTTCTTTTTCTGTTATGACTTCAGAAAGGTCATCTAAGAGATTTTTAGAAACTTTCAACTCCACACATCCTACTCTGATATAATCATACAAAAAATAAAGCAGAACTGCTATGAAAAAACTTATTTTATTTATAACTATCTTTCTAAATCTTCTTTCATTTACTGTTTTTACTCCATTTACATAAATTTGTAGAAGGGCCCTCTACAACTATGATCGTATCATGAGGGAAAAGAGACTTTTTACGCTTTTCACTACAGTACAAAATCCAAGACGTCATCAGGAGCCATATTTTGGCCGTTAAGGGGCTTTTTTGATAAAAGTCGGATATTTCTACCTTAGACTCTCTAAGTGGCAAATACGTCCTTATATGAGGTTAAATAAGTGTTTGGTTTTTATTTAATACTCCCTGATGGCAGCAAGCAACAAAATCAGATAAAAAAAGCCTGCAATATGACGACAGAAGAAAATTGGAACAAGCAGCAGGAACTATCAAAAAGAAGGCGTTGAAATTTATAACTTGTATAAAAGGATATTCTCATAGATTTCATGGTTTTCATACATATTATGTGTGTAGAATTGTGTAGAATATGCTATAATATATCTACACAAAGCGCTCTAATTGTATAGATGCAGATTTTAGTGGAGGATAAAAAATGAGTGTTCAAATAAGTATCAGAGTTTCTAAGGAACAGAAAGAAAAACTTGTAGAATTAGCTAAAAATGAAAACAAGACAATCACGCAGTACATACTTGATCGTTGCATTGTAGAAGATAGCTACACAGAATCTAGCAGTGTAGATGATGCTAGCAATCGTATAGAAACTGTATTGCAGGAGCAAATTAAGCAGCTTCGTGAGGATTTTGATAATGAACGACGTTTTTTAATCTCTCAGATTGATGAAAAAGATGATCAAATTGCAGATATTTTGGAAACTAACAGCAACCAACTCCAGCTTATTGGAGCACTGACTATCAAAAATGAAACATTACTTTTAGAAACAAAACAAAGCTGGTGGCAACGTTTGTTTTCAAAAAAATAACTAATTAGAAGTTCAAAAAGAGAAGATTTCTAAAACCGCTCAAGCTATTCTTGAAGCACGTGCACTATATCCAGAGAGCTCATTGGCGGATCTCTATGATGAGTTAACCATGCAGTCGAACTTAGACGAGCTCACCAGGCTAACGATAAAGCAGTTATGGAATTTTATGACATGACAAAAATCGTAGAAGGTAAGAAAACTTGGTTAACTGAAAGTGAAACAGTTGCACGATTATTTGAGATGTATGAAGAGATAACAAAATAGACCTCACGGAGGTCTATTTTTTGTATAACTGCCTCCAATTTGCGTTTTTTCATACAAAAAATACGCATTTTTGATGCTGACATGATGATTCTGAGCGTTTTTCAGATTTTTTCGTAAGTAATATATCGCTGAAATGCCTAGAGCCTCAAGGACATGAGCGTTTTTAGATCTATAACTTTCCGAAAAAGACCAATTTTTCGGAAAGTTATAGATATGGCATTTTTAACGTTGTAATAACTGATTCCTGATGTTATAATAAAAAATGGCTGGATTTGTTATGATGCAAGCTAGTAACAAATTCAGCTGTACCCGTAAAAGGGAGCAAAAGTTGGCTCTTCTAGAAGTGACTTAAACCAAAACCCGAAGTTGCGATAGAAGTCCGAAAGGTCTAGCCAAATAGTATGCTTAAACTGGCCGTGACAAGGGAAATTTTATGAAAATAAAATTTAAAAAGACTGGCACTAAGTTTGAATTTGAAATCACTCTTACAAGTCAGTTAATCTTCATGATAGCTACAGCCCTAGGTTTACTTTAGTAACTTAGTGCTTGCTTCAAAGTACTCTCTGCACCCAAGAGGGTACTTATTTAATTATAATTAGTATCTGATGAGTTTTTAATCTATTTAAAATTATTTATAGAGAATTGAACGAAAATTACATGCAATAAAAAAACAGACTTCCCCAAGTCTGTTTTTATAAAACCCGAACTATAAACGACTCCTCCTACATTATAAAACATAGACCTTTTAAAATCCATATTTCGAAGGGAGTAGCTACAGCCACTTGCTTGTGACAAGTTTATAGAAAATAAAATTTAAAAATTAATCTTCGTAGTTATTGTAACAATGTACGAAAAAAAAGTCAAGAAAAATGTTGGGAAATAAGGATAGATATACTCATTTGGTGTAGAAAATATATTTTCTAAAAAACTTCATCCCTATCAATCCCAGGATAAGGGCACTGATTATTTAAAATACGATTTAAACAATCTATGCTCGCTTGTAGATAGAACAATTCATTTTTTATTGCAGCTGTATCAGACATTGCTGCTAAATGGGCACACTGCCGTTGCATATGCCAGATTGTCTTTTGGATATTTTTTTCTTTTAAATTTGTCATGCTTAGATTATATCTTGAAAAGTACTAGCTTTTTTCTTAATTCCTGAAATGTTGAATTTTTCATCTCAACTGTAATTTTTGATAATCTTTTTTGTCTGCGTGATTCGCGGACAAATCGCACGCTGGTTCGTGCGACGGGCGAAGACCATTCTTTTGCTGATAATTTTAGCGAAGCTGAAATTATTTTGTTAGCAAAAGATGGGCAAGTAAAAATTGCGTGAAGCAATTTTTTCGGTGCGTAGTTCGCACCGATTTTTTCGAGGCCACTTTTGTGGGCCGAAAAAGCAGTGAATTTTTTGAACCGTGAGGGTCAAAAAAGGGGTGCAACCCATAGCCCTCGGCAGAGCGTTTTAGTTTTGTACGTTGCGCAGCAATGTCAAAACTACAAAAACGTTACTCTTTGACAAAGAGTAACAGAAACTCTGCTTGATCCGAGATAGATACTTTTATTTACAACTGATTACATATCGACAATAGTTGGCGTGGAATAGCGATAGCCCCACGCCGTAGCCCAACATTTTGGGCTAAATGTTTCTCTTTAAGCTACTAAAACTCTATAGAAATCCATAGATTTAAAAATCATGGACTTATATAGTAGTCCATGAATTCTGAAAAGATGGATTTTTATAGTGTTCCATGAATTCTAAAAAAATGGACTTATATAGTAATCCATAAATTTTGAAAACGTGGACTTATATAGTGTTCCATGAATTCTGAAAAGATGGACTTATATAGTAGTCCATAAATTTTAAAAAGATGGACTTATATAGTAATCCATGAATTCTGAAAAGATGGTCACTATATAAGTCCATTTTTTTTAAAAACAAATACTCAAATAAATTTGTTAATCACGTTTTTAACGGAAATTTTAAAAAATTTTTATTATCTTTTGTTTTTTGTGGCATACTACTATCACAATAGTAAGAGAGGAAACAGACTAATGAATCAAATGACCATTTCTTTCAAAACAAAAACTGGCATGACAAATATACGTCATAATAACAGAGATCTGAGCGAAGAAGAATTTAAGAGTAATGAACACAAGCATATTAATCGTGCATTGTCCCACGAAAATATCACGATTATTAAACGTGACATAAAAGAAGTCTATCACGATGAATTTGACGATGCTTTAAATACTTATAATTCAAAGCAACGGAGGAAGGATAGAAAAATTGAAGACTACTACAAACACGTTAAAAAATCAAAGACATTAGATCTGCAACGTGAATTTGTAGTCTCAGTAGGTAATAAATCTGACTGGGAAAAGATGGATTTCAATAAAAAAAGAAAGGTGGGAGAGGCTCTAGCAAGCTACGTAAGAGATTTTAATGAACGGCACGATCATTTAGTCATCTATAATGCAGTTGTCCATTTAGACGAAGATGGAGCTCCTCACGCTCATTTTAACGTTGTTCCTATTG
>ERZ1699231.134-NODE-134-length-25130-cov-5.196696_pt1 | contig 25130 bp, 13 predicted proteins | sample MGYA00581551_ERZ1699231 | MGnify/ENA primary metagenome ERZ1699231 (study PRJEB42319, sample SAMD00040326) | human oral metagenome | material: saliva | host: Homo sapiens | study: EMG produced TPA metagenomics assembly of PRJDB4115 data set (Metgenomic analysis of... | reverse complement strand
GAATATATCATCTTTATGTACAAAGGTCTTTATCTGCCACAACCCCAAGAGCCAATATAATATAATTTGAATTCATAGACTGTTTCTCCTTTCTGGTAAAACTTAAGATTGTCAAGCAATCTGCTGTAAAACTTATCAATAAAGGCAGTATATGACTGATTATACCAAAGCCTGATGATATTCCACACAAAGTGCAGAAAATATATTGGTGCAAAGTTACAAATTAAAATTATAAAACAAATGAATATATGTATTATTGCCGAGAAACCCTCGGTAGCCAGAGATATAGCCCGTATCGTAGAATCAAACAACAGACAAGACGGTTTTTTAGAAGGTAACGGTTATGTGGTAACATGGGCAATGGGACACCTCATCGCCCTTGCCATGCCCGAAGCCTACGGTTTTTCTGCCTATAAAGCTGAAGACCTGCCCATTCGTCCTAATCCTTTTCAGTTAGTGGTACGACAAGTACGTAAGGACAAGGAGTATATATCCGATCCAGCTGCACTCAAACAGCTCAAGGTGATACGTTCCTGCTTTGATAAGGCAGATCGTATCATTGTCGCCACCGATGCAGGGCGAGAGGGTGAGCTTATCTTCAGATATATCCACCAACACTTAAACTGCCATAAGCCTTTCGACCGCTTGTGGATTTCCTCCCTCACCGATAAGGCTATTCGTGAGGGACTTTCCAATCTCAAACCTGGAAACTGTTACGACAATCTCTATCATTCTGCCAAGGCAAGAAGCGAAGCCGACTGGCTCGTGGGTATTAATGCCAGCCGAGCCCTTTCCATTGCCCGCAGGGGTGGCTATTCCTTGGGACGGGTACAGACCCCGACACTTGCTATGGTCTGCCGTCGGTACATAGAGAACCGTGATTTTTCTTCCGTACCCTATTGGAAACTGTCTGCTCTTATAGAGAAAGAGGGCGTGTCGCTGAAAGCCGTTGGCATTACAGACTATGAGAGTGAAGCATCGGCACAGACTGCTCTCGCTACACTTCGCAGTCAGAGCCAGCTTAAAGTGGAATCGGTCACAAGAAAGGTAACACATACATCGTCACCACTCTTGTACGACCTCACTGCCTTGCAGAAGGATGCCAACAAACGCCAAGGCTTTTCTGCAGACAAAACCCTCTCAATAGCCCAAAGCCTCTATGAGAAGAAAATCACGACCTATCCCCGTAAAAGATTTCAGAATTTTATATCTTTCAGATAATCAATAGAATAACACCGAATAAAGAAGAAAAGGGTTACGATTTGGAAACGAGCGAGTTTCTTTCCCCTTCTTTATTCTGCAATGTCTCAAAGACCACTTACCTAACGTTGCAAAGGTAGTCTTTATTTTCGATGAAAACAAGAGAAAGCCACACTTTTTTATCAGTCCGTTTCATTTTTCCGCACTTGAATTGCCGTTTTATGCCCAAAGCCCATCTCATCGTGAATTTGCTGTCTAATACTTCCTTTTTATTGTCTTCATCTTCCTTTTGTGTGTTTAAAATAAAATTTTTCTGTGCAATTCCTTGCAAATTAAAGAAGAATAACCTATATTTGCGCTTAGGAAAAAACAACTTAAACGTTCATGCTTATGAAGACAACGTTGATTTTACCAATTTCAGCCCCCTTGACATAAAGAACGCCACTTTCGGCAGTCAAGGGAGATATGCAGGACTCTACGAAAAGGCTTTGCATTAATCAATTTTCGCACACACGATACAATCCATCTCACTTTTATTTTACGGATTTTCTCTCTTTACCGTTTTTATTGCGGGTATCTTATCAGACTGAAAAAGAACATAGACAGTATTAACTTATGGGACGACATTTACACGAAACAGCATTTCTAATAGTTACAGCCTTATTCATTCCCGTGCAGTCCCGTGCACAGTCACCCGGTCAGGTCAGCGGTGCGGAGGCATGGCTGAAGACTGTCCCCCTGACGACGGATCTGCAGGGGTACTATCATTGGCGCGACTTCTCGGGCGACTCCGTTAGAACCAACCTCTACGATGCCAAGGGCGCAGCCTACGGTGGTGAGTTCACGCAGCAGCACACATGGATACGGACTTTCAACTTCAACCCCGCCCTGAACTTCTCCGAGGGGAATCAGCCGAAGGAGAGTCTACTGAAATACTCCAACCTCGCGCAGATGACCGTCATCGGGGTGTTTGCCCCGACGACCACCGCCTATAACAAGGACGAGGTGCTATATGCCGTCAGCGGACGCAAGGGTGCGGGAAGCCTCGTGAGCAGGGACAAGGCGGTCGGGCAGCAGGGCATAGAACCGCTCAACTACGGAAGCACGGCCGGCGAGGACCTTCTTTATTCGGGGAGCGAGAGGCAGGCCGCAGAGGAGTTCAAGTCCACGAGTCCCCGCATCGTCTCATATATCAGGGCATACGCCCCCGTGCATTCCGTGTGGGGAGAAGGCAGACGTGCGACCATCACCACGGGAACATACCGGGACGGAGACGTCAATTTCACGACAGCCTTTGACAAGTCCCTGTTCGGGGGCGGTGCGCTCAATGGCTACACGCCCGAGCTCATCGCATACGGCAGGACGCTCACGCCGCTGGAGCGCAGGCAGGTGGAGACCTATCTCGCCATCAGATACGGCATCACGCTCAACGGCTCATACTATACGGGGACTGGCAACCTTTCATGGGACAGGGACGAAAGCGCCGCCTACCATCACAGGGTGACGGGCATCGGGCGCGACGATGCGGGTGACCTTTTTCAACCGCTCTCCACGACGAGCTACGAGGAAGCACCAAGATACTCCACCGAGAAGGCATACGACAGCTTCAGAGACGCAGACCCATACGGCCTGCCGACGAGCCAACGCCTTCTCGTCATGGGACGCGAGGATGGCTCTCCCATGCCCGACGGCGGCTTTATGATATGGGGCGACGACAATGCCGCCACGACCACCGTCGAGACGGAAGGAAAAACACCGTGGCACGTCATGAACCGCAGGTGGCTCGTCAGGACGAACATCGACTCCACCGAGTACAGGAAGGACATCTGGACGCAGAACGGCATCACCGTCGCCTCCGACGGTTTTATGGATGCAGTGTCGCAGAATGAGCCCAAGGAGGGCGCATACATCGTCAGTTCCCCGCTCGACACGGGAAACGGTACGATGGAGTACACCAACCCGAGACTCCATCCCGCCTACAACGTGGGCTTCACCGAGGCATCGGGCACGAAGTGCGCATACGGCTTCAACGTCAGCGCACGGGGTGAGATCCGAATCGTAGAGAACGGAACTGTGCAGAGCAGAATAGTAGAAAGAAACACGGGCGGAAAGAGTTTCATGGTACGCAGAAAAGGAAACAGCGTAACTCTGCTCATAGACGGCCGGGGCAGCAAGGAGCTGCAGATAACCATACCCGTTGAAAGCACGGCAAAGGCAGCCTGCATGATTTTCGAGATCGCAAGCGGCGAGACAGCATTAAATATCCCCAAGCTGCGCAGGAACGGCTTTGGAGACAGCGGCAACATGGTTGAGCTCGGATACGGAGTCCTCGCCAAAGGCAACAAGTTCGCAGGTGCGGACTACCGCAACGTCTTCATGCTCATAGACAGAAACGCAGGCGACAAGACCGACATACATGAAAACATCATCATCAGATGCTCGCGCAAGGACGCGAGCCGTGAAAAACTCATCTTCGACAACATCTTCATGGACACCGACGGCAGTGGATTCGACACGTTCACCTTCGCCAGCTTCGACGGCATACTGGCACGGCTGACACCGCACGATGCGAGCTGCACGGGCGGAAAGCCGCGAAAGGACGGCAGCCTTGACATCAGCATGGTGGTCGGCCTGCCGAGTTTTTCATACAGCTTGCTGGCGGATTCCGTGGAGAATATGGAGAAAGGTGCCGTAGCTTCACGGGGAAACTTCACCACGAAGACATACACGGTGAAGAACCTGCTCCCGGGAAACTACAGTCTGCTCATTAAGCAGAACGCGGGCATCGACATCACGGCGGAGAGCACGGGAGGCGTCGAGTATGCCCATGCGGTCGGTCGACGAAAGCAGGGAGAGGTCACATGGACTATTCCCTCGCTCACCTCCGACTACAGGGTGGGACTCTGCACCACGCTCGGACTGGGAAAGAACATCCTCCACGGCTTCGACGTGAAGAATGCCACGGCACAAGTCGTGGTCGAGGGTAAGCCCATGGGTGCTGCCGTCACCCTGAATGGAGGTGACGCACTCGGCATCATCTTCACCCCCGACACGGTAAGCTATACGGTAAACGGCATCGTCGTCCACCGTGCGGCCAAGAAAGCCGGTCTCGGCTGGCTCTTCGGCATGGGCTTCAACAAGGGACTCTCGACCATCGACGGGCTGAGCATCGACGGCGGAGACTTCGCCCTGACGAGCGTTTCGAGGGGCGTGGCCTACGAGACGAAGAAGGCGGTCGAGGACAGCATGGCGGTAATGATCGGCAGCGAGTGCAGCTCGAGCGTGCCCAAGGCACAGACAAGGTCGGCAGAAAACACCTCCTTCATCGAGAGGCAAGCCCATTCTGCCCTCACTGTGACAAGGAAGGACGTGACCGGTATGGCGTTCAGTGCCGAGCTGAAACTCGCCAAGGAGACCGATGCCGAACTGCTCGTCTATGACACATCAGGAAGGCTGCTGAGCCGGACGGACATGGCGGGAGGCACCATCAAGCGTGCCGACTTCACCGTACCGCAGACGGGCGTGTACGTCGTCAAAGCACTCACCTTAGAAGAGGAATTTACAAGGAAGATAATGGCAAACTACTAAACCCCAACGGCTATGAAGACAAAGCATTACCTCATATCGGCGGCATTACTGACAGCCATCACCGCAGCCATCGCTGCGACGCATATATACAAGGGACAGGACAGTGCACGTGAAAACAACGGCACGAGTATATCACAGGAGACAGCACAGACCGAGACGTCCACGAAGAACGTCCATAATGCAGAAAAAGCTACGCAGGGAATATCACGGATGGCAAGGAAGGAGGATAAGTCAAAGACGACAGCAGCAGCAACTTCTTCCGTTATGGAGACCACCTACACGGCAGACCATGCCTCGGGCATCATAGGACAGTCCGACGGACGGGTTTCGGACAACCCCGAGGACAACATCTTCGAGATAACAGTCGAGAAAGTCTCTCCAAATATGCGCGCATGGTTGGTCTATGACCTCAAGGGCGTAAGCTCTGGTCAGGGCATCAGCAGGAGCATCAACGACCGCATGGCTGTCGGCGGCTACCTCACGGCACTTTCCAAGGAATGGAAGACCGTCAGGGAGGAAATAAGTCCCGAGTGGCTGAAGGACGGCAGGAACACCGTCCTCTTCACCATTCCGACGGATGCTTCCTACGCCTATTCGGTCAGGAACGTACATATCGAGACCGTAGCGGATGCTAAGACAAAGACTAATACCAATAAGCAGGAAGAAATAATCCTTTCCTCCGCCCCCATAGCCTATGACGGTCAGACCTACCTCCACGGCTTCGTACGAGGGAAGGCAAGCCGTGTCTCAGTGAACGGCACAATCCTCACCGCCCATGACGGAGAATTCGAGGGCATCGTGCCATCGACGGGCAGACACCTCACGCTCACAGCAACCATTGCGGGCAGAGACATCAGCAGAACCATTGCACCTATACAGGGAGGCAGGGCGGACTATGCCCGTACCCTCGTGTCCGTCGGTGGAAAGGCGGAGAAGCAGTTCCTCGCACACAGGGCGGACAGCATCGCCATCGGCGGCAACGTCCTTTCCGTGAAGGCTGCGGACATCGCAAGGAACGGCAGATACTCCGTCACGACACTCCGTGAGACGGATATCCCAGCTTTGGACTATGGCATGACCAACGTCACCGCCAAGGGAGACGGCTACCGCTTTCTGCCCCACGGCAACCACTTCGAGGGCAAGGGTGCGACGGTGAAGATAAAATACGACCGCACGCGAATCCCGAGCGGTTTTACAGAAGACGATATCAATACCTATTACTTCGACAAGAATACCAAGCACTGGGTGGCACTGGAAAGAGTCAGGGTGGATAAGAAGGAGACCTGCGTCGTGTCACGCACCACGCACTTCACCGATATGATCAACGGTGTAATCAAGGCACCGGAATCTCCACAGACCGACGGATTTACCCCGACGATGATGAATGACATCAAGGCGGCGGATCCGACATCAAAAATCAATCTCATTACACCTCCTACAGCCAACAACCGAGGTTCTGCCAATCTTCAGTATGGCTTTGAAATGCCTCCCGCACGCAATGGTATGGCTCCATCTTTGGGCATACAGTATAGTAGTGAAGGCGGTAGTGGATGGCTTGGAGAGGGTTGGAATCTCTCTGTTCCTTCTATTACGTTGGATACTCGCTGGGGTGTTCCAAGATACGATACAAGTAAAGAAACCGAGACCTATTTGATGTCGGGCTCTATGCTTTCCACGATGGGTGACGACGGCAAGATGGGTGTGGCTCACCGTGGTGAGAAGATGAACCGAAAAGCGGACAGACAGTTCTACACCCGTCAAGGCGGCGACTTCAGCCGTATTATCCGCAAGGGCGACAGTCCTGCGAACTATTATTGGGAGGTTACCGACAAGCAGGGCATCAAGTACATCTATGGCGGTGAAGGAGCAGTCCTCAAAGGCACAATAACAGACCTTAGCGGCAACACACGCGAGGTTATCTCTGAGTGGAAACTAAAACGTGTGGAGGAGACTCATGGCGACTACATCGAGTACGTCTATGAGACAGCCGACGAACCTGTTCGTGGTGGACTTGTGGCAAAAGCCATTTATCTTAAGGAAGTACGTGCTGGTAATAGCGGACAATCACCCCACACAGTGGTTGTCTTAGAAGGCAGTAAACAGAAACGACTCAAAAACAACAATGCAAGATATGGCTTCCTAACCTCATCGAATCGTTTGTTAGAGAAGCTAACGGTGCACTTCCAAGGAAGTACGCTCCGCAGTTATGCCTTTACCTATAGCGAGGGTGCGTTCAACAAAGATGTGCTTACGGGTGTAAAGCAACTCGACGACAAAGGTGCAGAAGTGTCTTATCAGAATTTTGACTATTACGATGATGTGCAGGCTGCTAAGGGGTATGTGCCTTTTAAGGAAAAACAGGAAACATGGAATACGCACGATGACGGCCTTGACGCAGGATTTATAAGTCCTCTCAAAGAAGTTGGTGGCATATTCAGCGACAAACCTACTGCCTTAGGAGGAACAACAAGCCTTTCTTATGGTGGCTCTTTCTATGCTGGAGCAGGAGTTGATGATCAAAGTTCTTCAACAAGTGGCACTATTGGTGGTTCTTTTAATTACTCTCATGATAATTCTAAGGGATTATTGACTTTTGCAGACCTTAACGGAGATGGATTACCCGACAAGATATATCAGGATGGAGGTTCTGTGTACTATCGTCCGCAAATATGCACAGACGAAAAGAAAATAACCTATGGAGAACCTATCAAAGTTATTGGTATCTCTAAATTTTCTGCTTCATCCAGTAATACTTTCTCTGGAGGACCTGCCATCAAGGCTGGGTGGCAGTATATTATGGCTACTGTTGCTACAAGTACCTCCCGCACAACTACTAAAACCTCTGTATATTTCAGTGATGTTAATGGTGATGGGCTTGTAGATATAGTTTCTAATGGTAAGGTTTATTTTAATCATATAGAATTTGATGCGCAAGGTCATGCTATTCCTCATTTTACGCTTAGCAGCGCCGATACACCAAGCCCCATCATCTATGATGCCAAGAAAATAGATAAAACTATTGGAGAGGTTGATCCTACCGAACAGGCAGAACTGATTAAATCCTCTCCGATGGAAGATATGGTACGTGTATGGCAGGCACCTAAAGATGGAATCATCAGCATCTCGGGTACAGTTAGTTTGATTACTCCAACAGGCGAATACGATACCGATGAGTATGCTCATGCTGATGGTGTGCGCGTAGCCATTCAGAAAGGTCGTACGGAACTCTGGAACAAGAAAATTGCCAAGGGAGATGCAACGGCTTATAATGCTACGGCACAGAATATCACTGTCAAGAAAGGCGACCGCATTTATTTCCGTGTCCAGTCCGGTACGGAGGAAACAAGCAACGGTGCCTTTGACAACGTGAAATGGGCGCCTGTCATTACCTATACAGGTGCGGCAGAAACACTCCCCGGCGGATTATCTACCACTGTTTATCAACCTCAGGAGGGTGCCGTTTATGATGCCAATACACTGACCAATGTGGCAGAGAGCACTTCTTTGAACCTGTCAGGTAAGTTCACCAAACCCGTCACAACAGATGACGTTACGCTCAGACTTTTCGCATCTAATGAGTTAAAAGACAGTTTGGGTAATAACAATCCGAATTATAAAAAAAGAGAAATCTATACCCGTACCTTTGCATGGAATGAAGCGTTTGACGGAGAAATCCAACAGACGATTCCTAATCCTGATGGTTTGACAAACCTAAACTTTGAAATCAGTTCTGCTTCCAATGTGGACTGGTCGAAAATAAAGTGGACACCACAAGTAGAGACCATAGCCAAGGACGGTAGCAGGCAGCGTACGGCAGGGGCAACCCATTATGTTCTCTTTGCTGACATGGTTAGTGAAGGTAAACCTGTAGTACTTGCTTCCAATGTTTCAACCCTGACAGTTACTCCGAGTATCACGATGCTACCACCAACGGTAAACGGAATGGTAACGATGACCGTCAAGACTGTAGACAAACTGCTGGGTAAAAAGACTTACACTTTCAGTGGTGGCAGTCTTTCAGGGGATCCTCTGATAATCACCGGTATCAGTGCAGGCAAGATATGGATAGATTACTTCTATTCAGGTAACATCTCAGGTCAGACAGTAACTTCTGCAGCTACTGTCAGTGGCATAGGAACAGCACAGGCAGGCTTCTATGCCCAGACAGAGAACAAAGGCTTCGGCACAATGTATCGTGGTTGGGGTGGTTTTGTTTATAATGCTTCCGAAGGTAGGTATAGCAAACCTATTGATGAATCACTGCTGAAGCTCCCCGATAGCAAGGATGCCAAGATGGATCCTTTGACAATGGCATTTGTACCAATAGGAACAGACCAAAGTTCATTTGATAGATGGATAGGACAACGAGCAGAATTGTACCTTACAGCTAAAGAGGCTGGGGCTTCAAGACTAACTGAACAAAATGTAATATTAACTAACCCATTCGAACATATTGATGATATAGCAGGAGTTTCCGGTACGTGTCTACAAGGAACCGGTGCTGTAGCTATAACACAGGAAATGGTTGCAACAAGTGATGTCAATCAGACAGGCATTGCTTTTACATACAATGATGCAAGTGGTAAGAGTGTAACTCGCTCCACTATGATGGATTTCAATGGGGATGGTTTCCCGGATATTTTTCAAAAGGGAATCATACAATATACAAATTCGCAAGGAGGTATCAGTGGCGAAAAGTATAGTGGAATTGGAACCATCGGCAGCGAGAACAAGTCTGAAGGATGGGCATTGGGAAGCGACCCTATTATTTCGATAAGTTCTACGATTGCTCATATTGCAAAAGGAAAGGATCATTCCAGCAACCAAGGCTCCAGCAACAAGGCAAAAGCTCGTATGTCTGGATCTGTCAGTATTCCTCCCTCTAACAAGGATTGGAGCACAGAAACATTCATGGATGTGAATGGAGACGGTCTACCTGATAAAATTATTAAGGGAAATAAAGTTCGACTTAATTTAGGGTACAACTTCACAGAACCGATTGATTGGGGAATTGATCGAATACAAGGAGGTAAGGGAATTACTTATAACGCCAATATAGGTGGTAGCTTCAATAAGGGGTCATCAAGCTTCGCCGGGGGATACAATGTTGTAACCTCTAAGAATGGAGAAGAGTATAATCTCTCTGATGTAAATTCTGACGGATTACCAGATAAGGTATGGCGCAATGGCAAGGCTATTATGGTGGCACTTAATATCGGTAATGGCTTTATGGATGCCATTCAGTGGAAAGGGCTTTCTTCTCTTAGCGAATCAGCCTCAACTTCAGAGGGAGCTGAAGTTGCATTTACTGTCAATTTCACTCCAAAGTTAATTCCTGTCAAAATTTCCATAAATCCAGTTGTTTCTGTCAGTCATAGTATAAATCGTAACAACTACGCTTTGCAAGACGTGGACGGCGACGGCTACCTCGACATTGTGGAATCCGATAAGGAAAGTGAACTGAAAGTAACCCGCTCTGCCATCGGCAGAACGAACATGCTCAAGAGCGTGACCAACTCCCTTGGCGGAACCTTTACACTGGACTACGAACACAGCACGCCTACCTACGGCCTGCCCGGTGGCAAATGGGTAATGTCGTCCGTAACCATTGACGATGGTATCCGTGATGATGGACCGATGATGAAGACGATGTTTGCCTATTCAGATGGACAGAAGGATCGCCACGAGCGTGAGTTCCTCGGCTTTGGAAAGGTCGTAACCAAGAATATCGACACCGAACAGGGAGAATCCGCAGTCTATCGTCAGGCTGTGCAGCTCTATGATGTGTCCACCTACTATGCACAGGGCAATGAGCTTGGAACGTCTGTAGAGGATGCCAAAGGCAACAAGTACACTGAGACCAAGAACGAATACGATGGCTACTATCTCACTGCCAACGGTGACAAGTACACTTTTACCAAACAGACCAAGCTCTGTAGCGACCGCGCCTCTGCCTTTGTACCGCTACGCTATACCGCCAATAAGCAGTATGAGGGACAGGCAAGCGGCATCACGACCTCAGAGGCTTGGAACGAGTATTACCTTACTGGCTATCACGGAGAACTGAAGTCCTACAAGTTCAGTGATAAGGGCAAGTTGGGTGCTGACGGTTCGGGTAAGTTCGACTACCAAACCGCAATACAATATGCTCACAATGATAACAAACATATCTTCGGGCTACCTACCAACGTAACCGTAACGGGCGGTGATGGTAAGATTTATCATCAAGTTTCTGCGACTTACGATTTGAACTATGCCGACCATATTACGCAGATTAAGCAACAACTCGGAAGCGGCGAAGCTGTCTCTGACTATACTTATGATGCTTACGGCAACATTATCAAGACCACGCTTCCTGCTAACAGCAAGGGACAGCGCATGTGGTACACCTACCGCTATGAGCCGGTGATGAATATGTATGTGGAGCGCATAGACGATGCATTTGGCTACCGTAGCGAGGCTGCCAACTTCGACTACCGCTATGGCATGGCACTCCGCCGTATGGATCTCAACCACTTCTATTATGAAACGGATATAGACAACCTCGGACGTGTGAAAGCTGTGCGTGGTCCTAATGAGTTGGCAACAGGTGTGCCGTACATCATTGCCTTTGACTATCAGCCTAAGGCTACCTTTGGCAAGAACGGTATCACAGCACCTGCCTATGCCGTGACCAAGCATTACGACATACAACACCCAAGTGATGATATGGAGACCGTAACCTTCGTGGACGGCTTCGGGCGTCCCGTTCAGGTGAAGAAAGACGGTGTGGTAACGACAGCTGCTAAGGGTAGTGCTCCGAAAGACGAGACCGTAATGATTATCAGCGGACGCAATGTCTATGACGCTTTCGGTCGTGTGGCTAAGGCTTACTACCCTGTAACCGAAGCAGTGGGAAACAAGACCGCTTTCAACAAGGCATTTGACAACGTGTCGCCAACCGTAACGGTTTATGACGTGCTTGACCGTGCTATGAAAGTAACGCTTCCGGACAATGCTGAGACCAAGACAGAGTACTCTACGGACGCAGGTAGCAATGCACTCGTAACGACTGTAACTGATGCGTTGGGTAATCGTCAGGCAACCTATACCGATGGTAGTGGCAAGACGGTGAAGACCGAGCAACTCAGCGGACCCGATGGTATCATTACCACTTCTTTCGAATATGATGGCATCGACCGATTGGTCAAGGTAACAGACACCGAGGGCAACGTAACGACATCCGTCTATGATATGGGCGACCGCCGCACAGCGGTAAACCACCCTGCCAGCGGTATCACCACCTTTACCTACGATGCTTTGGGCAATGTGATAACCAAGCAGACCGCCAACCTCAAAAAGGAGGGTAAGACCATCAATTACGAGTACGATTACGGACGTCTGACGGCGATTAATTATCCTGACCATCCGGAAAACAACGTGAAGTACCATTATGGTGGCATCAACTCTTCTCACAACCGTATCGGCAGATTGATGCTCCGTGAGGACGGTAGTGGTGCTATCGAGTATTACTACGGTAAGATGGGTGAGGTCTTGAAGACGGTACGCACGCTGATTGTACCTAACCAGGCAGTGGCAACCTACGTAACACAGTGGAAGTATGACAGCCATAATCGCCTATTGGAAATGATTTACCCCGATGAGGAAAAGGTAACCTATGGCTATAACCTCGGTGGGCAGGTAGACCACGTCCGTGGTTACAAGTCCTATGGCTACGATTATGTGAACAAGATAGGTTATGACAAGTTTGAGCAGCGCACCTATCTGAAGTATTGCAACGGAGCGGAAACCTTCTACAGCTACGACCCTGCACGCAGACGTTTGCAGAACCTCGTGGTGAATGCTAAGGCAGGTACTATCATGGACAATGCCTACAGCTACGACGCAGTGAGCAACGTACTCGGTATTAAGAACAATGCTCCACTCCCACAGAGTGGAAAGGCAGGCGGACAGATGAGCCACAGTTACTCTTATGACCCATTGTATCGTTTGGCAAGCGCAACGGGAACCTACGCAGGAGCGGACAATAAGACGGCTTCTTACACCCTTGCGATGGGCTATGACAACATGCACCGCATCACGAGTAAGAAGCAACATCTCTCGCAGACAGGTGTGCAGTTCGATGGCACGCTCAACGCAGGCTATGACCTCACCTATACCTATGGTAGCGCAGAGGGTAAGAAGTTCCAACTCGACAATGTTCGTGATATCAACTACCGAACGGAAGAAACTCCTACGGAGAGTACCAATATCAACAACGGACACAAATATACCTATGATGCCAACGGAAACCTTGTCTACATCAATACCTCTCGTGTAAAGAAAGACGGTAAGGAAGATGAGAAGACAAGTGAGCAGAAGTATCGTTGGGACGAGGAAAACCGCTTGCTGGCAGTCGATGAGAATGGTTTTGTGAGCAACTATTGGTATGATGCTGATGGCGAGCGCACAGTAAAGACATCAGGCGAGAACGAAGCCATCTATGTGAACTCCGAGTTCTCAGGTGGCAATACTGGTACAGCACGCTTCTCGCTCTATGTCAGTCCATACCTCGTTGCAGGGCAAGGTGGCAAGTACACCAAGCATATCTATGTGGGCAGCCAGCGTATCGTATCTAAACTCGGCGACCTCGCAAGTTACGGTGCAGACCCAAGACGAATACCATACGCAGGCAATGAGGCAGATGGCTTGACGGTGGACTACAAGGCCAAGTACAACCGGCAACTGCAATCCATCAAGGATAATTACAAGACGTTTGACATCCCATACAACGGTAAGGACAATGACGACTACGTGAATGGTCAAGGTTTCTGCTGCAACGATGGCACGCCGGAGGCAGCACAGGCAAGGGCGATGGCACGCACAAGAGCTGCAAACGGTAACTTCAAGCCTAACGACGACTACGAAAAGATGCAGTTCTACTACCACCCCGACCATTTGGGCAGCAGTAGCTACATCACCAACCTTGATGGCGAAGTATCGCAGCACATCGAATACGTTCCATTTGGCGAAGTGTTCATCGAGGAACGCAACAACACATGGAACACGCCTTACCTCTTTAATGCCAAGGAGTTTGACGAGGAAACAGGTATGTACTACTATGGTGCGAGGTACTATGAGCCGAGGTTGAGTTTGTGGATGAGTGTGGACCCAAGATCAGAAGAAGCACCTGAAGCATCCTCATATACTTATTCTCATAATGCGCCTACTGGAAGAGTTGATTTTGATGGAAAATGGGATATTAAAGTTTCTGCTTCATCAGACAGAGCAAACCATCCATATGCTATATATGCTGTATATGACAGAAATGGAAATCTAATTTACAAGACAGTTGTAAAAGTACTTGGAAATCATCGAAAAAGGAATAGTTCTAATGCAGATACCCCTCAAGGAAGATATAAAATATTGGGATGGAGAAAAACTGGAACAAAACATTATCCAACTATATCTTTTGGTCCTAATGACCTACTGGCTTTAGAGTACCAAGGTGGTGAAGGGGGATCTAGACAAGGAATGCACACACATGGAGGCCGTAGGCAAAAGCCTGATTTGATGGGAACACATGGGTGTATGCGAATGGCAGATGCTGACATCAAGGAACTTAAAGAAATAGTTACACAGTTAGAAAAAAATGATCCCAAAGAGAAAAAAGGATTCCTTACGCTGAAAGATAATTTGCAAGTTCCTGTCAGCTATAATGATAGAGATAAAATCAAAGAAGAAGTAAACAAAATGAAATCCTACGAGTTGCCTGAAGTTGTTGTCATAGGTCATAGAACTCAAAAGGTCGAAAAGAACGAAACAGAGAAAGGAGGAACAAAACATGAGACAGAACAATAAAAACACCCTGCTTCAAATGATTCTGTTATGTTTTTGGGGAGTTACAAGTTGTAATAATAATTCTAAAAACACCTTTACAGCAACACAACGGAAAACGGATTTTGAAAAAGATACAGTTCTGAAAAAGGAAACAAGTAAAGACATCAGTATAAAGTCTGATGATAGCCTTTTTGTGCAAAGAATTATTGATGGAAACTTTTTTCAAGAGAAATTTTCTACAGAACAGGACTATGCTCTAGTCGTAAAACATTGTTTTGCACATACCGATGAACAATATGATGAAACTTTTGCTGATGGTTTGAGCCATATGCTGGTCAAATATCCCGACAAAATAAAAGGAATACAAAAAGCTATAAGTTTACTTCCTATCGAACAACAAAGCAAGGCTAATCATAATATGATGATTTATATCGTATCTTCATGGATAATGGAAAACTATACAGATTCCATCAATTTAGATATGTTCTATCAATCATATCCTTTTTTCAGGAAAGACCCTGAAATTGAGAATATTTTGAAAGAACAGTTTAATAATGGAGTAAGATAAATGACTTTGTCGTTAGAAAATATACATAGCATTTCTAGTAATGCATCAAATTGGGAGTTATCATCATAATAATATGATTATCAATAAATTCTTTAAATGTTAGGCATAGAGGCAGGGATAAATTCTCTGCCTTTTGCTATATTTGTAACCCCAAACAAAGAAAAGTGAATATACGATAACGATTCGGCACTTTACGCTCCAGATTGAGAGTTGATCTTCAATGTCCGCATTGCCAACAATATTATTAAAAGTGGTAAAAGTAGTACAGGTAAACAACGCTACCGATGTAAGAATTGCCGGAAGCGTTTTATTACCGACTACAACATACAAAGCCTATCTTCCTAACATTGATAACTGACCAAAGAGGGATTGGGCAATCACAGCACGATACTAACGTTGGGCATCATGATTTATCAGCATTCATTCTTGTTTACTCTCAAGGGATTTTGTCAGTTGTACTGCTTGTTGTTGCAGTCTGATAAGAAGTTGGGAATAAGTTTCAAGTTTACTGAGCAATCGTTGAGCAGTGGCGACAGAATGATAAGTATTGAGGGTTTTTACGGCTTCGTTGTATAGCACGCCTATCTTATGAGTCATAACGACGATTTCTGAGAGTTTCTCCAAGTAAGGCTCTTTTGCAGGGTCTTGGGTGATGACCTTAAAGACTTCACCTAAAAGTCTTGCTCGAACAAAATCACTTTTCGTTTTCGCTCCCGACTTGCGGTAGAGTTTGATAAGCTTCTGCTGGTCTTCAGAATTAGGTATCCTGATGTGCCATCTGTCCCATCTTGGGCAGGTGGCACATCTGCCGTCTGGCTTCTTTTGTTTCTGCTTTTTCATTGCTTTCTAATCACGACTTTGGAGTGATTTAATCCCCCAATTGGGGCAAGGGTCTTTGTGGTACAAATGGCAATTTGTGGTACAAAGACACACCTTGCTGATGTAGAAAATGGGATTATAAGCCCATGCCGTGTTACTGCATTCACTGAATACAGTAACTCGGCGTAGGCTAGCATTCGAGGAATGCAGTACTTCAGAGTTTCCGCCATCTTTCCACATCATCTTTGTATTGGTCGAGATGTTCTCGAAGCACCTGCTCCACATATCCTGAAACGCTTGCTCCCTGCTCACCGATTTTCCTCACCACGAAGTCCAACTTTCGTTGAGTTTCCTCTGATACATACACGGCTTTGCGGTGGCTGACACGAAGCGGTTGGAGGTATTTCCCCTGAAACTCGGCTAATTGCTCTCTGCACTTGGTTTTTCCCACTCGCTGGTGAGTTTCTTCGGCAGAAACAGCCCTTCCCGTTGGTGACAACTCTGTTTCTTGATAGGACGGTTGAGAATAGTCCTTGTGACTCTCCTTGTCATTTTGTTCCTCAACTTTAACAGGCTCAAATCTTTTCTTTTCCTCTTCATAATCTATGGGCTGATCAAAATCGGGCAACTCTTCGGGCTTGCGGAGTTTTACGCCATAATTTCCCATATCTCTGATGGCTTGCTCTAAAACGGCTTTTCTCTTTTCATCTATGGTCGGCATGGCTTCTTGGATATTGGGTAATAATGTCTTTCGAGCATGGCTTGTATGTCGCTTTGCCTATAGAGTATCTTGCCACCGATTTTACAGTAGGCAAGCGTACCGCTGTCCCGATAGTCTTGAAGTGTGCGGGTACTCAGACGTAACAGACTACAAACTTCCTCGCCAGTGATGTAAACCTCTCCGCCCAGCATCGGACGGGCGGTAGCGCAATACCGCTCCAATTTCTTCAATATTCCTTCCATCAGTTGTGAAAACAACTGCATTTGAGGGTCTTGCTGTGTAATGATTTCATTCTCCGACATAATTCATTCATTGTTTGCGTTCAGTAAATTTGTGATGTCGCTCTCTTTGTAATAACACTTGTGTCCAATCATTGAGAAAGGGATTTTTCCCGTATCTCTGTATGATTGCAGGGTACGCTTGCTGATGCCCAAACGCTTGCATACGGCTTCGTTGTCGAGCCATTCGTCCTTTTCGGGCGGATTGCCGATGAGTTGTTCGATACGATGAACAAAGTCTGCAAAGTCGGAGCAGTGCCGCTCCCACGCTTTGCGGTCGATGATAATGAGTTTCATTTCCTTGATTTTGTTTTGATTACTTTATTGTTACTCGGCAAACGAACTAATATGCAGTCCATTGCCGTACTTATTGAGTGCAAAAGTAACCCCTCGGAAGCACCGCTGCAAGAAATGAGGAAAAGCAGGGAAATGTTAGGAAAACAAGAGAAAAGACCACGAGAAAATTCCTCAGCGTTATTGCGGTAATGAGATGAGGTGCCGGCTCTTTCCTTTTATTGCATATTTGTTGGTCTATCGACAGTTCGATAGTTCGACAAATCGAGATGTCGAACTATCAATAGTTTGTTTTGACGATAGTTTGTCTTGACAACAGATAGTCTTGACAACAGATAGTCTTGACAATAAATTGTTATGACAACAAATTGTTATGACAATAAGTTGTACAAAAAAAGGCTTGTCATATAATAAGATTGTCAAGACAATCGTTAGTTCTAACTATTGTTTCTATAATTCGCTTTTGCGTCCAAAGAGCCTGAGTATGCCGTATTCTTGTCGTGCCTATCTCTCTACGGCAGCCCAGCCCTGCAAGGTTGGGAGAGATGAATACGACCGCACGAATATTGAAAATGGCAATACCAACTTGAAAAGAAAAATCCTGCGGTGGAGATTCTTCTCTCCATCCGCAGGACTCGACCTTGTCAGGGCAGATAGGCTGCCGTTGTACCTTTGCACGATAAGAAACGGCTTCAGGGGCTTTGCGTCTGCTTTTGCCTACAACGCCTTTGGGCTTGCTTCCTCCGCCAGTTTGACCGTTGGCAGGTTGTTGCTCTAGATGAGCAGCACTATCGTGCCTGTCAGTTCGGTGTAAAGACGGTCGTATTGTCCGCTTGCGGCAAATGCGTCCGTCAGTTCGTACCCAGCGAATGTGGCTTGAACAGCCTTGTTCGCCAACAATAAAAGTGAAAGCCTCTCGGGGAGCGGTGCAGGAAGTTCCCTCTCAAACTCGTCCTCCAAGACAGAAACAAGGGTATCGTACTTTGAGAAATGCAGTCCACTGAAAAGCACTTCACTTGCTATTCTTTCTGCTTCTAAATGATTAAAGCCTTGCGCCACGGCATCGCAGTAGGCGGTCAGTGCCATGTCGGCTCTTGCCGTGATAAACTCCATATCACTCATTCTTTCGGGATGATGTTCACTCATATAGCTTTCCAACTTCAATCGAAAATAGGAAAGTTCCTTTTTGCTATTATCTGTTTTCATACATAAATTTTTGCTGATTTCTAGAATATTGTTGTGTTTTGCTTTTCGATAGCTTCCGTATAGTCAGAAAAAGCCTTACTTTTATGTTCCTGCAAACGGTTCATGTCCTCTCTGATTTTCAGGTCGGTAATTTTTCCATAAATCTGTGTCGTTCCAATGTCGCTGTGTCCGAGCATCTTGCAGAGCGTTTCCATTGCTATACCATTGGAAAGGCAGATGGTCGTGGCGAAAGTATGGCGAGCCATGTGAAAGGTCAAGCCTTTCTCAATTTGGCATATCTGACCAATGTTTATACAGGCGAAAGATGCCTTGCTGACGTTCAATGTTGGAAATATCAAATCATCGTGTTGTTTCCCTTTTATATGAATGTCAAGTATCTCCTTTGCGATGGGCAGAAGTGGAATGATGGCTTCTACGTCCGTTTTCTGTCGCTTGATACGTATCTCACAAGTTCCGTCATCATAATGGTGGATATGTTTAGGTGTCAGTCGCAACATATCCACACGAGCCAGTCCCGTAAAGGCACAGAAAATGAAGAGTTGCCTTGCTCGCTCGAACTGCTTGTTTAAGATGGGCGTTTGCAAAATGCGCTTGAGTTCTTCCGTTGTGAGATACCTTCTCGTGCCACGTGGTTTTTCCGCCTTAAAATCCACAAACGGGTCTCGGCGGATGTATTTTTTCTGTTGTCCGATGCTGATGAGCTTTCTCAAGAAAATAACCGTCATTTGAATGGTGGCAGGTGATAATCTGCGCTTGCTTTTAAGATAGAAATCCAATTCTTCGACAAAGCCATAGTCCAACCGTGAATAACCAATATCGGACATTCCGTATTTTTCCAGCAGGAAGGATACTATGAGCTGCTTGTCATAGATGTAGTTGCGGAAAGTGGATTGGGCGATGGAAATTCCCACACAAGGGCGTTTTTCCTCTATGAAACGGTCTGCCTCTTCCATGAGCATTCCATTGCTTTGTGAATCCTCCGTCAGACAATTTTTGAGCAGTTCTGCACTTACATACCCCTTTTGCCAAACCAGCTCATTGTATTTGGTTTGTATCTGTCCTTCCTTTTCTGTCAGTATGCGGTTGATGTTCTTCATCTCATCAGTGTCGCCTTTGCATCTGCCATGCTTTGCGTCCCAATTGTTTGGATTGACATCCAATCCCATACTGTATTGTACTTGTTGCCCGTTTATGGTGATTCGCCCCATTATCGGGCATCTGCCGTTCTTCTTCTGTTTGGAACGGTTAATGTAGAACAATGTCTTGAATGTACTGTGTGCCATAAGCTATAATTTTAAGGTGAAAGTGTGTTCTATCCGCTGTTGAATCTTCTGCATATCCTGCCTTATTCTTTCTGAATTGACCGCAGCATACACTTGTGTCGTTCTCAAATTGGTATGTCCCAACATACCGCTTACGGTTTCTATCGGAACACCTGCCGACAGGGTAATGACCGAAGCAAAAGTATGGCGAGCCATGTGAAAGGTCAGAGGGGTTTCCATACCGATACTTCTCTGTATGTGGTGCATCGCATTGTAAACCACGTCTCTTGGGGGAACGTCAAACACATATCCCGCACGTCTGCCCCTATATCTTTCCATAATGGTCTTGGCTGGGGAGAGAACTACTACACGAAAAGGAGTCTTCGTCTTGACACGCTTGCTTTTAATACATAGCTTTCCTTCTTCAATGATGATGTTTTCCTCTTTGAGATTGCGTATATCTGAAATGGCAAGACCGCTGAAGCAGGAGAACACGAACAAATCACGGACGACACGATATTTCTCCCATTTGATGGGCAGGTCGATAATCTTTTGCAGGTCGTCCTGCGTGATGTTTCTCGGCGTTCCTTTCGTCTTTTCGTAACTGTAACCAATGAACGGATACATGTCTATCATGCCATTTTTGACAGCCTTGTTCACAACCGCCTTCAATGCAGCCAAGGCACTGCATATACTGCCACGTTTCAGTTTTCGGTCTATTGTCAGAAAGTATTCATAGCCTTCTATAAAGGAAATATCCAGCTCCATGAGCGGAATATCACTTAACTTGTATTTCCTACGCACATACTCCCGAAGAAGAGTTTGCTGATAGGTACGCAGCTCCAGTGTTTTCATTGCCCGGTCTATGCCCACTCTTTCATGAATCTGTGTGAGGTACTCAGCATAGCACTCTAAAAGCATTGCGCTTTGACAAAGCTGTCCCTGATAGGCATTGCGCACATCCGTAGCCGTGAATGACTCTCCACTTTCGCAAAGTTCCCGATAGCGTGCATGAATGAGTGCAGTGCATTCATTCAAATACCGGTTGATAGAATTTGCGATGGCACTCTTGCCGAGAAGACGTTGCTTTCTGCTATCCCAAAGAGATAATGGGACTTTCTTTTTGGCGGAAAAGGCGGAATGCTTCCTGCCCAGTTCTATCCGTCCGATAAGCGGCACCATGCCTTTTTTGTCCGCTCGTTTAGCCTGTGTGAAAAACGAGACTTTCAGTTTGTTTTCTTTCATTTTTCTGTCGTTTTTTTCTAATTTCCTTTGCTTGCAAAGGTACATACGAACAAGAGTTCTTGAGCTATGCAGAAAAATGAAAGATGAGGAATAAAAACCTATGCCACAGTTGTTTATATTCAATTCGTAACCCCTTTTTGCTTTGTGCCCTATGGGTTACGAGTTGGTAACGGAACTATTGCCGTTTTTCACTCAATCTTGCCATATCACAAAATGCAGAAAAGTGCATAAGTTGTTATTGTTCAAGTGTTTCCGTTCGTGTTTGCCCTTTCTTCTTTCATTGTCATTATTCTATGAACTATCCCCGTACAGGCAGCCGATATATCAGCGAGGATGTCTTCGAGGAAATACCCACCCTGCTGCGTAAGACAGGCATACCACTATCAAATCCACTTAACCGCCATTCTGTGGACAACGCAAAGATTACTGACCACCACGCCATCATCCCGACTGGTGAAACGCCATCAGGATTGTCGGCAGATGAAGCGACCGTCTACCAGATGGTGGTCAATCGCTTTGTCGAAGCCTTTTCCCCCAATTCAGAGGAAGAGCGTATGCTGGTGCGATTCACTGACTGCACCAATACCTTTACTTGGAAGGCGTGTAGGCAGATTTCCTTGGGATGGAAAGCCGTGCAGAAAGAGCTGGTTACTGATGCAGAGAAAAAGGAAACGGAAAACGACGATGAACTAGTTTTACCTTCATTGCCTGATTTGACGGAGGGAGAGGTTTTGTCACTTGTTTCTGCTGAAATCACCGAGCATAAGACCAAACCTAAACCCCTCTACACAGAAGCAACACTACTTTCTGCTATGGAGAACGCCGGAAAAGAGGTTGAAGATGCAGAAAGCAAGAAAGCAATGGCAGCGTGTGGTATCGGAACACCTGCCACCCGTGCCAACATCATTGAGACGCTTATTCTTCGTGATTATATCCGAAGGGACAAGAAAGCCATCATACCTACCGAAAAGGGCCTGGCAGTCTATGAGATTGTCAAAGATAAGAAGATTGCCAATGCGGAGATGACAGGTGCATGGGAACTTGCCCTTGCCGCTATTGAAGCAGGAAAGATGCCATCTGATAAGTTCTCACAAGGCATCAACTCATACGTGGGGACTATTTGCGAGGAACTCCTCTCACTTTCTTCAGAGCAGAAGTCCTATCCTGTCTACCGCTGCCCAAAATGCGGACAGCAGAGTGTCGGCATATATGCCAAGGTAGCCAAGTGCAGGCATGAAACCTGTGGTTTTCATGTGTTTCGTGATGTTTGCGGCATACATCTCTCTGAAGATCATATCCGTGACTTGATAAGCTCCGGTCGTACGCCTATCCTTAAAGGACTGACCAGCAAGGCAGGAAAGAAATTCAATGTCCGACTTGTTCTGGGCGAAGATTACATCACTTCCTTTGAGTTTGAGAACAAGAAAGGAAAACAAAGAGGGAGATAATCCCGACAGAAACAACGAGGAACAGATATAGGTTGGGAGATACAAGTATTGCCTCCCGACCTTTTTACCTCCACTTATTAAAAGAAAACACTATGGCATACAATAAGAAAGAAGTCCTGCAAGCCAACACGGAGGCTATCCGTGTCGTGCTGCGTTTGGAAAAAGAACGCCGTGAAGCCACCGAAGCTGAGAAAGGCATATTGCGCATCTATCAGGGCTTCGGTGGCTTGAAATGTGTACTCAACCGTACGGATAACCCCGATGACATACGCTATTGGAGCAAGTCAGAGCAGAATCTCTTTGAACCGACACAGCAGCTCAAACAGATGATTTATCGTGAATCCGTAGATGCCAATACCGCCAAACGGTACTGGGAGAGCATCAAGGCAAGCGTGCTAACCTCCTTCTATACTGATACTCGTATTGTCACCGCCATTGCCGATGCTCTCACTTCTGTAAATGTACCCATACGTCGATGTTTGGATCCTTCGGCTGGTATGGGTGCCTTTGCCGAGACCTTTGCAAAGCAAGCGGGTGTTGTAGATGCAATGGAAAAGGACCTGCTCACTGCCCGTATCAGCCAAGCCCTGCACCCTTATGGCAAAGGCAACATTTTCGTTAGAAACGAGCCTTTTGAAGCTATTGGAGAACTGGAAGGCAAGGACAAATACGACCTTGTTACAAGTAACATCCCTTTTGGAGATTTCATGGTCTATGACCGAGAATACAGCAAAGGCAAGGACGCTCTTAAACGTGAGTCCACACGTGCCATTCACAATTACTTCTTCGTGAAAGGTCTGGACTGCATCAAGGAAGGTGGAATTTTGACATTCATCACCTCACAGGGCGTATTAGACAGTCCCCGCAATGAAGCCATACGCCGTTACCTCATGCAGAACAGCCGCCTTATCTCCGCTCTCCGACTACCATCGGGTATGTTTTCAGACAATGCAGGAACGGACGTAGGCAGTGACCTCATCGTACTACAGAAGCAGATGGGTAAAGAAATCGGCGAAGGAATTGAACAGCAGTTCGTAGAAACCGTTTCCGTTCCCAAGGAAAAAGGCTCTTCGGTCGTCTTCAAGCATAACTCTCTTTTTGTAGGAGATTGGAAGGACATATCTCATCGCACCATTGCTACAGAGCGCATAATGGGTACAGACCCTTATGGAAGACCAGCATGGGAGTATCGGTTCACAGGAGGGATTGATGAAATGGCAGAAAGTCTCCGAACACAACTCTCTCTTGAAATGGGACAACGTATCGACCGTAAACTATATGAAACAGGTATACCAATGACAGAGGCAGAGCGAGAGGCAGAAGCGGAGAAACAGCTTCGCAAGTTGGGTATTACCATAAGTCGGGAAGAAGAAACAGAGAAGACAAAGACTGAAGACAAGGGTATAAACGATGCCTATAACCTCATGCCCGACAGTATCAGGAAACAGTTACCTAAACTCTATTCGACAGAAAAGGAACTCATAGGCGATAAGGTTGCCTATGCACGCTATTTCTTCCCGATGGGAGCATACACAGCCTACCTTTTGGAATATGACCCTAAGAGCCGCATTGGTTTCGGTGCTGTCACGATGGGTTATGGCTGGGAGCTTGGCAATATGTCCCTCGATGAGATGGAAGGCGTAAAAGTAAGAGGACTGGGCATTGAACGTGACCTGTACTTCTCTCCTAAGAAATTGCACGAGATAGCCGAACTGGAAGAAATCGTCAGGGGACAATATACAAAAGAAAAAGTGGTGGCAGAGGAAATCAAGGAAGAAGTGGTAACAAAGGCAGAAGACACTGTTAAGGAGATTGTGAACGGTATTTCTGAAATCGAAACATCCAACGAGGAATTAGAAACTGAAACAGGAATTAATGTCGGGCAAGTCATAGAACCGGACGATTTTACCATTACCAAGGCACAGGCAAAAGAAAATACCGTTTCCAACAGAGAGACCACTCCATTGCAACCACCATCATCGGAGTCTGCACCACAGCAATCTGTGTCAGAGCAATCGTCCATAAACGTTGAACCTGCGCCCGAAGGCGTACCCGCCCTGACGCTTCATCGTCAATACGAGCAGGAACAACGGGAAATCCGTACGGATATTGAAGCTCCGAGAGAAATGAACGGGCAGACAATATTCTTTGACGACGATCATCATCCGGTGGTGGACAATAACATGGAAGACATCGGACAACCGGAGCAGCTGTCATTGTTTGCCCCAGAGGAATACAGCCTTTGGGCAAGAGAAGTTACCCGTGTGAACAATGAAATCAAGGATAATTCAGGAACTTCACAGGTGCGCCGTCCTATAACTCAAACTGCTCCCCAGAAACCATCGGAGTCCAAGATACAAAAGGCAGTAACCTCTCCTCAACGTCGTACCCGTAGTAGCAGGAAAGCGGCTTCTTCCTCTTCACGTGAGCCATCCCTTTTCGACTTCATGAACGAAGCCGAGGAGCGCAAGCCGCAGCCGATAGCAGAAGTCAGAAAAGAGTTTGACGCTTCACCGCGCCCTTTTCTCTCTTCGCCGGACTCACATCTGAGAGGCGGCTCCATTGTCGTGCAGAAAGGTCAGATGGGGTTTCTTTCTGACTTAAAGCGACATCCCACCTTCAACCCGATGGACTTGCCGTATGCCCAGCTTTCCCGTCTCAAAGCCTATATCGAGATACGGG
>ERZ1699231.133-NODE-133-length-25184-cov-2.679610_pt1 | contig 25184 bp, 11 predicted proteins | sample MGYA00581551_ERZ1699231 | MGnify/ENA primary metagenome ERZ1699231 (study PRJEB42319, sample SAMD00040326) | human oral metagenome | material: saliva | host: Homo sapiens | study: EMG produced TPA metagenomics assembly of PRJDB4115 data set (Metgenomic analysis of... | reverse complement strand
AATTATATTCTTTCATACACGAAAGAATTTATATAATGAGATTATGTGATGATTGTTATTTAGATTATATTCTGGTAAACTATTTATTAGCTAGTTTATCCATATAGTATGTCTCAAGCCAATGGGTAAACTCTGGAATATTAATGCGAAAAAAAACGCGAGAGAAGTTCTTGCGTTTTTTTCTTGTCAAAATTAGTAGTCTTTATTTATCTTTTTAATTAAAATGTTAGATATATGGGGATATCAGTATAATTTATAAAATTATTTAACTCAAAATATATCACTATTTTGAATTTCAAGAGAATATTTTTACAAATGTTAGAGTCTTTATAATTAGTTATATGAAAAGGTTTTAGAGGTTTTCATGAAAGAAAAGTATGGTTGCTAAACAATTATTTATATTGATTAAAAATTAGAGAAAATACTTGCTTAATGATTAAAAAAAAGATACGATAGACTTTGGAAGAAGGTTAATAAATGTATAGAGTGCGTATTTTTTCAATAATGTCTTTGTTTTTGACGCCCATTTGGGGTACAAGGATTAACTTATAGGAAGATTTTGAATGAAACAAGCAAATCATGTTTTTGAAAAAGTGACAAAGTACGCTATTCGTAAGTTGTCGGTAGGTGTAGGACCAGTTGCTATCGGGACATTCTTGTTAGCAGGTGGTTTTTTCGTGTCTAAACCAGTCTCTGCAGATCAGGTTACTAAGGATGCAACGGTACACATGGCCTATGTCGCTGAAAATGAATTAACAGCTGAAGAGCAACAGCAAGTGGTCCATGCTATTCCTGAGGACTACCAGAATGAAGATACTTTTTATTTGGTCTACAAACGTAAGGGTGCTACGCAAACTAGTCTTCCACAGACAGGAAGTTCTGACTGGGTAGCGTCAGGTTTAGGACTAGCAACGGCGACTATGGCTGTGCTGCTCTTTTCAAAAAAACATCGTAAAAAGATTATTGGCTTGGTCTTGATTGGGGCCGCTGGGCAAAGTCTCCTTGTGCCAATAGAGGTTCTTGCCTTGCAAAACAAGGAGTTGCAGGCCTATAATCAGACCCTTGCTGTTGCAGACGAGGCGGACCTAGCTAAAGGTGTTATTGCAATTGATGGTTATGAGTATGTCGGTTATCTGCGTTACTCAGCTAAGCCAGAGCTTGAACAACCTTTGGAGAATACTTTGCAGGGGCTTGAGTCTTCAATAAAAGAAGAGACTACAGTAAATCAGGGTACAGCTGATAAGGATAGTGAGGGAATCAGTTGGAAAAAGGGAACTCAGGAGTCAGGTCATGAGGGCGAAGCTCTAGTTCAACCTGCTAATCCAGAGTATACCGAACCAATTAGTGCTAAAGGCACACAAGAAGTTGGTCACGAAGGCGAAGCCCTTGTTCAACCAGTGGCTCCAGAATATACCGGCCCAATCAGTGCTAACGGCACACAAGAAGTTGGCAATGAAGGAGAGGCTGTGGTTCAACCAGCCAATCCAGCATATACTGGTTCAATCAGTAGCGATACTACAAGTGCCAATGGTACGCAAGAAGTTGGTCACGAAGGTGAAGCTGTGGTTCAGCCTGTCAATCCAGCGTACACTGGTTCAATCAATAGCGACACTACCAGTGCCAAAGGCACACAAGAATCAGGCCACGAAGGTGAGGCCCTTGTTCAACCTGAGAATCCTGTTCATACCCCAGTTGTCGGTAGTATCACAGAGACTGAAACACAAGCCATCGATTATCCTATTGAAGTGATTACGGATGATAACAAATATGTGGATGAAGAAGTTGTCGAACAAGAGGGTAAAAAAGGTAGCCAAGAAATCCAGAAAATTTACCAAACCATTGATGGTGTCAAGGTTGGTGAGCCGACTATTGTGTCAGGTAAGGTTATTGAGGTGCCACAACCTAGAAAAATCCGTCGTGGAAGCAAGCCTCTAGATGGCACAACGACCGAAGAATCTATTGTAGAGCTTCCATTTAAAGAAATTGTCCAAGAAGATGACACACTTGAGAAAGGCACTTTACAGGTTGTCCAAGAAGGTCAAAAAGGCCAAAATAAAATCACCAAGGTTTATAAGACCTATAAGGGAAACAAGACTGCTGAAGAACCAACTGTTACTGAAACAGTGCTAGTGCCTGTCCAAGATCGTATCGTTCGCAAAGGAACTAAGGTATCTGAAAAACCAGTGCTTACGCTGACACAGATTGACAAGGATGACTTGGGTCGAAGTGCTAAACTTAGCTACAACTTGACTAATCCAGGTTCAGCAACTATCACGACTATTAAAGCGGTCCTTAAGCAAGATGGACAGGTTGTTCAAACGCTTGATATTCCTAGCACGACCTTGACTGCTGACCTAACCAACTTAGACTATTACAAGCCTTATACTCTTACAACAACCATGACCTTTGATCGTGGCAATGGTGAGGAGAGTCAGGTTTTGGCAGACCAAACTCTCCAACTGGATCTCAAGAAGGTTGAGCTTAAAGATTTTGCACGTACAGATTTGATCAAGTATGACAATCAAACAGAAGTGGATGAGACTCGTCTGACAGCTGTGCCTCAAGATCTCACGAATTACTACTTGAAACTGACTTCTGCGGATCAAAAGACGACTTACTTGGCAGTGAAAGCCATCGAAGAAACAACAGTTGATGGCAAGGCGGTTTATAAGGTAACTGCAGAAGCGGACAATTTGGTACAACGTGATGCCCAAAACCATTTTGCACAAACCTATAGCTATTACATTGAGAAACCTAAGGCTAGCCAAGCCAATGTCTACTATGATTTTGCTGACTTGGTCAATGCCATTCAAGCAAATCCATCTGGTGAATTTAGACTGGGCCAAAGCATGAGTGCTCGTCACGTCATTCCAAACGGCAAGTCATACATTACTTCAGAATTTACTGGTAAGTTGCTAAGTGATGGTGACAAACGCTATGCCATCTATGATTTAGAGCATCCATTGTTTAATGTTATCAATGGCGGAACTATCAAAAACATCAACTTTGAAAATGTAGATATCAATCGCCCTGGCCAAAATCAAATCGCGACGGTTGGATTTAACCTTAAAAATAAAGGTCTGATTGAAGATGTTAAGGTGACTGGTTCAGTTACTGGTAACAATGACGTGGCTGGTATCGTCAATAAGATTGATGAAGATGGCAAGATTGAGAATGTCGCCTTTGTCGGTAAGATTGACTCTGTCGGTAATAACTCGACAGTTGGTGGAATTGCTGGTTCAAACTACATGGGATTCGTTAACAGAGCCTATGTCGATGCGACTATTACAGCTCAAAATGCCAATGCAAGTATGTTAGTGCCATTTGTTACTTACATGCTTAACAGTTGGAAGTCAGGAACTAAGGCCAAGGTGACCAATTCAGTAGCCAAGGGTGTTCTTGATGTCAAAAACACACGAAATGTCGGTGGGATTGTTGCTAAGACATGGCCATACGGTGCTGTTCAAGACAACGTGACCTATGCCAAGGTTATTAAAGGTCAAGAAATCTTTGCTTCGAATGATGTCAATGATGAAGATGGTGGTCCTCATATCAAAGACCTCTTTGGTGTTGTTGGTTATAGCTCGGCCGAAGATGGCACGGGTAAAGATACCAAGAGTCCTAAAAAACTCAAACATTTGACTAAGGAAGAAGCCGACAAGCGTGTTGAAGGTTACAAGATCACAGCTGATACATTTGTCAGCGAGCCTTACGCGTTGAACACCCTTAACAACGTTTCTAGTCAAGCAGATTTTGCCAATATTCAAGACTATAATCCAGAATACAAACAGGCTTACAAGAATATTGAGAAATTCCAGCCATTCTATAACAAGGATTATATTGTCAACCAAGCCAACAAACTGGCTAAAGACCATAACTTGAATACCAAAGAGGTGCTCTCAGTGACACCAATGAAAGACAGTAATTTTGTTACTGACCTAAGCGCTGCTAACAAGATTATTGTTCACTACGCTGATGGTACCAAAGACTACTTCAAGCTTTCAGAGAGTTCAGAAGGGTTGAGCAATGTTAAGGAGTACACTGTCACTGATTTGGGTATCAAGTATACTCCGAACATCGTTCAAAAAGACCATTCAAGCCTTATCAATGGAATCGTTGATATCTTGAAACCGATTGAGTTGCAGTCTGACCCAATTTACCAAAAACTTGGTCGTACAGGTCCAAATAAGGTCAATGCTATCAAGAACCTTTTCTTGGAAGAGAGCTTTGAGGCTGTTAAAACTAATTTGATCAACCTTGTGACTAAGCTGGTTCAAAATGAAGACCACCAGCTTAACCAATCACCAGCTGCTCAACAAATGATTCTTGACAAGGTTGAGAAGAATAAAGCAGCCCTCTTGCTAGGCTTGACCTACTTGAATCGTTATTACGGTGTGAAGTTTGATGATCTTAACATCAAAGAAATCATGCTCTTCAAACCAGATTTCTATGGTAAAAATGTGGATGTCCTTGACCGTTTGATTGAGATTGGCTCTAAGGAAAATAATATCAGTGGTTCAAGAACCTACGATGCTTTCGGTGAAGTTCTCGCTAAGAGTACCCTTTCTAGTGATCTTACCGACTTCCTCAACTACAACCGAAAACTCTTTACCACTATCGACAATATGAATGATTGGTTCATTGATGCCGCTAAGGATAAGGTCTACGTTGTAGAGAAAGCGTCTCAAAATGAAGGTGTTGGTGAGCACAAGTACCGTGTTTATGACAACCTCAGTCGTGGTCTCCACCGCAAGATGATTTTGCCATTGTTGAACCTTGATAAGACAGAAATGTTCCTGATTTCTACTTATGACACCATGTCTTATGGTACAGCTAACAAGTACAACACAACCCTAGAAAAGTTGAAACCTGAGATTGATCTAGCGGCTCAACGTCAAATCAACTACCTTGATTTCTGGCAAAGATTGGCCGCAGATAATGTCAAAAACAAATTGTTCAAAGACATTGTCAATCCAATCTGGGAAGGTTTCTACGTCTGGGGTCATGGTTGGCCAGGTTGGCCAGAGCGCTACGGCCAATTTAAGAACAGTACGGAAGTCTATGCGCCAATCCGTGAAATCTATGGACCAGTCGGTGAGTACTACGGTGATAACGGAGCTATGGCTGGTGCCTATGCTGCCATCTACGACAATCCATATGATAATCGTGCCAAGGTTACCTTCGTCATGTCTAACATGATTAGTGCGTACGGTGCATCAGCCTTCACTCATGAAACAACCCATATCAATGACCGTATTGCCTACTTTGGAGGTTTTGGTCGTCGTGAAGGAACAAATGTTGAAGCCTATGCCCAAGGAATGTTGCAATCACCAGCTACTCAAGGTCACCAAGGTGAATACGGTGCCTTAGGCCTTAACATGACCTTTGAAAGAGCCAACGATGGTAACCAGTGGTACAACACCAATCCAAACAAGTTGAACTCTCGTGAGGCCATCGACCGTTACATGAAGGGCTACAACGATACCCTTATGCTTCTAGATTCACTTGAAGGAGAAGCAGTCCTCAGTCAAGGCAAGCAAGAGCTCAATAACGCATGGTTCAAGAAGGTAGATAAACAGCTACGAGGCAATAGTAAAAACCAATACGACAAGGTGCGTGCTCTAAGTGATAGCGAAAAGGCTATTAGTTTGACCACTATTGATGACCTTGTGGATAATAACCTCATGACCAATCGTGGACCTGGAAATGGTGTTTATAAACCGGAGGACTTTTCTTCTGCCTATGTCAATGTGCCTATGATGTCTGCTATTTATGGTGGTAATACCAGTGAGGGCTCTCCAGGTGCTATGTCCTTCAAGCACAATACCTTCAGACTCTGGGGTTACTATGGCTATGAAAAAGGTCTCCTAGGTTATGCGACCAACAAGTATAAACAAGAAGCAAAAGCGGCTGGTAAGGATACCCTTGGAGACGACTTTATCATTAGCAAGATTTCTGATGGTCAGTTCAACTCCCTAGAAGACTTCAAGAAAGCTTACTTCAAAGAAGTCAAAGAAAAAGCGTCACATGGTTTGACGACCGTTACGATTGATGGCGCATCAGTAAGCTCTTACGATGATTTGTTAGCCTTGTTTAAAGCGGCAGTCGCCAAAGACGCTGCAAGTCTTAAAACAGATAATAATGGCAATAAATCTGTGTCAACAAGCCATACGACAAAACTCAAAGAAGCTGTCTATAAGAAACTCCTACAAGAGACAGATAGTTTCACAAGTTCTATTTTCAAATAATAGATGAAAGAAACCCTTTTGGTAACTGCCAAAGGGGTTTTTGATACTGTCGGGAATGCGGGTGGTAGGAGCCTTTAGGTCAGTGTTGGCAAGGGATTGAGAAAGATGTGAGTTAAGCCATTAAAAAAATTCCTTTTGAAGGGAGAGAATTTTGAATTTTAATAAATATCACTATAACTAAAAAATAAGGTTAGAGTGACGAACGTTTTTAATAAAAGATGGTTTGATATAAAAGTATTTTGAAAATTATAGAACTGACAAAATAGGGGATTGTGCTAAACAAAAGTACGAACGATTTGATGTTTCAAAGGACTTAGATAAAAGTTTTAAATTAATGTTTTTTAATAAAAGTTAAACTTTTACACGATTATTAGTATATATTTGACAATTTAATAATTATAGTATAAAATGGAAAACGTATATAAAGTAATTTGGATATTGAGGAAATTTATTATTATGAGAGATATGTTTAATAAACGCCAACGTTTTTCATTAAGAAAATATAGCTTTGGTGTGGCCTCTGTCCTTTTGGGAGTTTCAATCTTCTCAAATGCACAGGGTGCCCAAGCTGACGAAACGGTAGCACCAACTACCGCAGGTATGGAAACAACTGCTGAGCCAGATGTCGTCGTGGAGCAATCAACACCAACAACAGCATCAGTAGCTCCAGCAACAACAGAAAACACACCAAGTTCAGTCTCTACTGTGGCCTTGGCTAGTGAACAACCCCAATCAGTAGCTCAAAACAGCCAAGCAACTTCAACAACTAGTCAAACAGCAGCTAGTTCAGAAGTAGCTTCTCAGGCTGCATCGCAAGCGAGCTCTGAATCTGCAGCAGCGGCTGCTTCATCTGTAGTTACTAGTGCACAAGCTCTTAGCTCAGCAGCTGTAGCAGAAACTCCAGCTGCTGGTCAAGTATCAGCACAAACAAGTGCGGCTGCTTCAGTTGCGACTGTAGCAGAAACTGCCAGTGCAGAGTCTACGACTAACGCTGTAAATAGCGTCCTTAAAGTAGCGACTAGCGAGTTGGCTGTGACAAGCAGTGAATTGAATGCTGCTGAAGCAAGCCTTAACTCTGAAAATCTCATCAACGCTATGGGTCTTGCAGTATCAAACCGTAGCCTTCGTACAGCTGATGCGGTTGCTGTTTTGACAAATGCTGGAGCAGGCTCAACAAACCCTGACTTGACAAACCTCGGCTACAAACTTGACTATTTACCAGGGCGTCAACAATACTTTGTTAACATTGACTACATCAACCACCTCAAAGTCGGTCGTGATAACCGTGGGGGGTTGAGACCTTATGACTTTATTGAAAACGGTAATTTCTTTGTTACACCAAACTATGCTAACCTTGGTATTATTGACTATGTTGATGAAGCAGGAAACAAGATCCCTGGATCTTCAACCTACCGTATCAATAACTCAACTGAAACAATTACAGCAAACGGTAAGACTTACAATAAAATCTACGATGCTGGTGTAACAGAACTTCCACCAGTACCAGCAGGATACCGCATCAAGTATGCAACTGCTGACAAATCAAAAGCTAATGCTTACGTAGATGTCTTGAAGTCAGAACGTCAATACGACTATAACAACGGTGTTGCAACTATCCGTTCTGAACGTTCTTGGGACCGTAACCAAAGTCGTGTGGTTGACCTTGTTCAATTTGCTAACGGTTCACAAGGTTTGGATGCTTCAATTGATGCCAATGGTGGTGGTCAATACCTAGCTCCAGGATACCGTTACCACATTATCGTTGAAAAAGACACTAGAGATGTCACTAAAGCAACAAGTCAAACAGTGACTTACACTGGTGCTGATACGAAGACACCAGCTGCTAACACTCAAAATGACTTTAGCTTCAACGGTAAAGAAGACCCAACAACTAATACAACAACTTGGACTGAAACGACTCATACTTATGGAACAGTTAAGACTCCGGTTGTTACTGGTTACTATGCTGATAAAACTGTAGCAGGTGGTAAGACAGTTACTCCAGATGCACCAAATGCAACAGACACAGTGACATACAAAGCCTTTGGTAAATTTATCGCTGTGGATGAAAATGGAAATCCAATTCCAGGTGTATCAACAACTGCCTACACAAACGATCCTAATGATGCGACTAAGATGATTGCCATCGACAAGACGCTTCCAAGCATTCCTGGCTACACTGTTAAGGTTGTACCTGCCACACCAGGTGACTTGTCTAGCGATACTAAGGTTGTTTACGTTAAGAACGATCAAAAAGCAAGTGTTACTTACCGTGATGAAACAAGCGGTTCAATCCTTGAAACAGTTGCTTTGGCTGGTAAGTCTGGCGAAGCGATTAACTACTCAACAGCTGAACGTATCAAACACTATCAAGACCTTGGCTATGCCCTTGTGACAGATGGTTACCCAGCTGGTGCAAGCTTTGACTTGGATAGCACAGTTGACCAAGCTTGGACAGTAAGCTTCAAACGTGTAGCACTTGACTTTAATCCAGACAATGCACACGAACCAGGAACACCAATCTATCCTAACCAACCAAACGGTCCAAAATGGCCAGCTAAGGATGCCTACCTTAAAGATGTGACATACACTGTTCACTATGCAAGCAAAGATAGCAATGCTAAATTGCCAGCAGACAGTGTCCAAAAAGCACAATGGAAACGTTCATTGACGCTTGACTCTGTAACAGGTGACATTCTTACAGCAGGTGAATGGAAAGCGGATAAGACTAAGTTTGACCTCGTAATCACACCATTGGTTAACGGTTATTTCGCTGATAAAGGTCGTGTGGCTTCTCAAGATGTCACTATGGACAGCAAGGTTGAGACTGTAACTTACACTAAATTTGGTAAGATTATTGCCGTTGACGAAAAAGGTAATCCAATCCCAGGTGTTGAAGCAGTTACTTACACAAATGATCCTAACGATCCAACTAAGGCTGCCATGACACTTGTTCCTGAAGTAAAGGGTTACAAGGCCGAGAAGACTGCTGTGACACCAAGCAACCCTGGTGCTGATACAAAGGTTATTTATAAGTTAACTAACGCAGAACCCGCTAAACCGACAACTAACAAAGACCTTGGTACTATCGTTGTCATCTACCGTGATGAATATGGCAACCAAATCAAGATGCCACTCGTTATCACTAACTCTGTTGGTTCTGAAGTTAACGTTCACGGTGACCGTTATATCTACCGGAATGGTGTGAAATACGAATTGATTCGTCAAGAAGGTAAATCTACAGACAAGATGACAAAAGGTCAAACAGTCGTAACCTATATCTATCGTAAGGTCGAAGATGGCTCAACACCTTCAAATGGTAATAATGGTCAATCTGGAAATGGTGGAAATTCAACTTCTAAAGCTGTAAAAGCGGCCTCAAACGGATCTAAAGGATCTAAAGGTTCTGGATCAGCAGCCGATGGCGCTTCAGATGGTAAAGGTTCAGATAAGAAGAAATCTGGAAACAAAGATGGTAAGAAGGCAGATGGTTCTGATAAAGCTAAAGAAGGCGACGAACAATTGCCAGTAACAGGTGAATCAGATAACAACCTCGCAGCAATGGGTGTTGTTGTTATGGGACTTATGTCAGGACTTGCGGCTATGAATCGTCGTAAAAACCAAGACTAAGATTTCCACACCTTATCTCTCATAAATTCCAAAAATAAAATCTCTCTCGAGTGAATTGCTCGGGAGAGATTTTTTGGGTCTTTGTAGATAAAACTCAAGAAAGCTCCGAATGTTTGTGAATCTTTTAAGCAGTATTTAGCTTGATAAGGTACAATAGAGTAAGACAAAACGAATGAGGAGACTGTCATGAAGTTTTTACATACGTCAGATTGGCATGTGGGGCGAACCCTCAATGGCTGGTCTTTGCTGGAGGAGCAGGAGTGGGCCTTTCAACAAATAGTGGATTTGGCAATTCGTGAACAGGTGGATGGGGTCATCATTGCTGGGGATCTCTATGACCGTGCGGTTCCGCCTGTGGATGCGATTAAACTTTTTAATAAGACCTTGGCACGTTTGGTCTTGGAGGAGCAGATTCCCGTCTATGCCATTAGTGGTAATCACGATGGGGCTGAACGCTTGCATTTTGGCCGAGACTTTTTTCAACCTCAGGGGCTTCATTTAAGCACACGTTTGGAGGAGGCTTTTGAGCCTATTGAGTTGGAGGGTTGCCAGATTTTTCTTCTTCCCTTTATCGATCCTATTGATGCTAGGATTTATTATAAGGATGATGAGGATAAGGAAATTCAGGGGATTGGTGATGCTTTAGCCTACATTCTTGAGGATATGGAGAAAGCTTTTGATCCCGACAAATCACATATTTTGGTGACGCATTTTGCGGTTTCTAAGAAAGATGACCAAGATGGTCAAAGTTTACGAGAATTGATGCTGTCTGAAACCAGCAATACGGTGGGTGGGCTTACCAATGTGACCAGTGACCTTTTCAAGGCTTTCGATTATGTGGCCTTGGGGCATATCCATACCCGCTTTGCTAGTCCGAGCCAGCGCGTGCAATATTCAGGAAGTCCAGTCGCCTTTAATGTCAAAGAAGCCAAACGTAAGGAAGAGAAGGGTGTCTATATTGTTGAATTGGATACGACTGGTAACTTGTCTCAGGCCTTCCATTCTCTAGAGGTCAGACGGCCAATTGTGACTCTTCAGGAACCTTTTGAAACCTTGATGTCACCTAAATTTTATAAGGACCAGCCTTGTCAAAAGGCTTGGTTTGCCTTTGATATTCAACTGTCCAGTCGTAAGGAATTAGAGGGTATCAATGTGCGTGCCCGTCTGGAAGAAATTTATGGGACAGACATTGTGGAAATCACCTTCAGTCGTCTGGGTGATGTCAGGGAAGAAAACGTGACTGTTGATCAGCACTTAAAAGATTTGGAAATGCAGTCGCCACAGGAAATTGTTTCTGATTTTTACCAAACAGTGACTGGGGGCGATGTCTTGTCTGAGAGACAGACTGCCCTTGTGGAAAGTATTTTTGAGGAGATTGGAAGGAGCCGACAATGAGACCAGTTCAGTTAGAATTGACCAATTTTGGACCTTATCGTAAGGAAGTCATCAATTTCACCCAGTTTGACCATGCTCCTCTCTTTTTGATTGGTGGGGACACAGGGGCTGGTAAGAGTACTCTCTTTGATGCCATGACGGTGGCCTTGTTTGCGACGACCAGTGGTGATCGTAATGTTGAGGAGATGCGGTCGACCTTTGCTGGTCCAGAGGATGATTTGACCAAGGTGACTTTTTACTTCCAACAAGGCAACCACCTTTACCGCATTGAGCGAATTCTCCAGCAGGAAAGGGCCAAGCGAGGTGGTGGTACGACCATGCAAAAAGCAACGGCTTCTCTAGTCATTGTGGATAAGATTGGTGGTCAGGAAATTGAAAAGCTTGGGGATAAAATCAAGGAAGTGAGTGACCAGATTGAGCAGATTTTGGGTCTCAATGCCGAGCAGTTCAAACAGATTATCCTCCTTCCGCAAAATGATTTCAGTCGTTTCTTGAAAGAAGATTCCAAGACCAAGACTCAAATTTTGAAGAAAATCTTTGGAACAGGTATTTTTGACCGTTTTCAAAAGAGTTTGGAAGAGCGTCTTCGTCAGAGCAACAAGGATATGGAGAAACGCCAGGCTCAGCTAGATGGCCATTTTGCCAGTCAGGTTTGGTCTGAGGAAGAATTAACTGTCTTAGCCCAAACCCCAGCTTCTGAAAAATTGGCACGTCTTGAAGAACTTTTGGCGCAACGTCAAGAAAATCTTGAAGAGCAAAAAAGCATCTTGAAGGATGCCCATGAGGATTTGGCAAGACTGCAGAAGAGTTTGCAAAGTGCTCAAGATTTGGCAAATATTTTTCAAGAATTGGAGCAAGCCAAGGAGCGTTACCGTCTGGAAATTGAGGAGGGTGCTCAGGAACAGGCAGAGGCTAAAGCGCATCTGGAGGAATTGCAGTTTGCCCAAGGTTTGCAGGAAACTATTAGCAGCTTGAAGCAGTATCAGAAGCAACTGTTACAAGTAGAACAGGACCTTGGGATTGCTCAGGAAGCACTAAGTGCTAAGGAGCAGGCTTTTGAGAAAGTCAAGGCTCAAAAAGAGGCACTTGCAGCCCAATCTGAGGATTTTCTTCAAAAAGAAGAGGGACTGGGAGCGTGGAAAGAGGCTATTATCTATGCCCAGAGTCTTGCCCAAGAGCAGGAGAAAATCAAACGGTCGAGTGCTAACTACAAGCAGTTGGAAGAAACTTATCAGCAGGCTTCGAAAGAGATTGAGTCTCTAAACAAGTCTTTGACAGATTTGGAGGCCAATCGTCTTAGTTTAGAGAGTTTACATGAGGCTGAAAAACTCTTCCAGTCTGTGGGGTACAGTGTGGATAAGCAACTGGCTCAGGCCCTGAAAGAAATAGAGGCCTTGAATCAGGAGTTAGAAAAGACGGAAAAACGTCATCAAACCTTATCTTTGGATAGTGACCAAGCTCAAGAAATCTTAAATGAATTGGAAGAGAAGTTAAGAACGACTTTGGCTTCACGTCGTCAACTCATGATTGCCCAGTTGCAGGCAGAGTTAGAAGATGGACAGCCCTGTATGGTCTGTGGTTCCTTGGATCATCCTAAGGTCGATGGGACACAGGCTGATGAAGCGGCCTTGAAGGATCTCATGGACCAGGTGGAGGAACTTCAAGCTCAAAAAGAAAAGCAAGTCGCTACCTTGTCAAACCGTCAGGCTAGATTGAGCGAAGTTGAGTCTAAACGTCAAGATTTGCTTGACCAAGTGGCTAAAGTTAAGCTGACTCTTGAAAAACACTATCAAGAACTCGAAGAGCAAGTTAAGGGACAGTTTGATTTTAACTTTTCAGAGGATTATGGAGCTGTCCGTGGGCAAGCCTTGTTGAGTGCTGTTGAGAAGCATTATCAAGAACTCCAAAAACGCTATGATAAGGAAGAGGCAGACCGTGTCCATTATCAAGAGAAGTTAGGGCAAGCCCAAGAAAAAGCGATAGATTTGGCTAAGAGCTATCAAGAGGCCAAGGCAGCTCTCGATCAAGCTAAGGAGCGTCTAAAAGAATTGCAGGAAGCTCATCCAGAGCTGGAGTCTGTAGAGGTCTATCAAGAACGAATTTCCCTTGCGAAGCAGGAGTTGGACCTCTACAATAAGCAGGTCAAGGAAAATGGTGAGGCCTACAACCAACTTCACGCCGATATTCAAGGCATCAAGGGGCAACTTGAGAGCTTGACCAAGTCTAAAGAAAAGACCAGCCAAGAAATGAAACGTTTATCAGCTGAGTTGGACCAAAGTCTTAAGGTCGAAGGTGCCCTCACCAATGACCTAGAGCAAATCCAGCTTTGGCTGCTTGAGGTGAACAAGCAAGCTATTCCTAAGCTTCAGGCTCAATTGACAAGTTACCAAACCCTTAAACAAGAATTGCAGACCCAGATTAGTAAGGGCCAAGCGCTTCTTCAAAATCAAGAAAAACCAGATTTGGCCGCTTTAACCCAAGAGGTCCAAACCAGTCAGAAAAGTTACGATACGCAATTAGCTCAGGTCTCTGTCATGGAGAAGGGACTTAAGGATGCGACGGCTACTTATCAAGCAGCAAAAAACCTTCAAGACAGCAATCAAGAGGCCTTTAAGGCCCACCAAGAACTCAGTGATTTGGTGAAGGTGGTTAAGGGAGAAAATACTGCTCTGACTGGTCGTCTCAATCTTGAGGTCTACGTTATCCGTCAGTATTTCCAACAAATCTTGGACTATGCCAATGCTAACTACATCGGTCTCTTAACGGATAATCGCTATTCCTTTGTCTTGAGTGAGGAAGGTCGTAGGGCGCGTGATCACTTCGGTTTGGATATCAACGTCTATGACCAACTGACAGGTAGTGAACGCTCCGTTAAATCCTTGTCTGGTGGTGAAACCTTTATCGCTGCACTAGCTATTGCCCTATCCCTCTCAGAAGTTGTCCAAAATACCAGCAAGGGTGCTGTCGTTGAAGCTCTCTTCATCGACGAAGGTTTCGGGTCACTAGACAAAGAAGCCCTCACCAAGGCTATCGCGGTCCTAGAACAAATTGGCGAAAACCGTATGGTCGGTGTCATCAGTCACGTGGACGACATGAAAGAAGGCATTGCTCAGCAACTAGCCATCATCAAGTCGCACGATGGTAGCAGTCGCATTAAAATTGTAGATAAGGGGTAAAATATAAAAACTATATTGCTGTCAATTAACGAGAACCAAAAGACATATCCTATAATAGGAGTCAATTTGACTTACTAACTTTTATCCAATTGTACTATTAGGATGAGGATAAGAGGAAAGTTAATAACCTTATTAGATTGTACTTGGATGTAGGTTTTATGTGATATTGTGTTAAGCTTATCAATATAAAATCAGAAAGATTAATCGTAGGTAACGAAAGTCAATAGCTAAAGACCGCTTTCACTGGGAGTTATGGCTGAACTTGAAATGTGATAATATTATAGAAAAGTACTGAGATGTTAAGAATTGTACTGACCCCAAAAGTTAGACAGAAAAAACCTAACTCTTTGGGTGTAGTTCAAATTGAAGTAGCAACATTTTATGTGACTCTTCGTAAACCAGCAGTCCATCACACTATGAAGTCTTAAGATTGATACTCAAACACATGTTATTAATGAAGATGGGGATATTATAAAGGGATTTTATGCAGCAGGAGAAGTAGCTGGAGGTCTTCACGCTGGGAACCGCCTTGGTGGAAATTCTTTGCCGGATATCTTTACTTTTGGACGTATTGCTGGGAAAATATCTATAAACAAGAATTGTTAGTACAATAGGTATGTCGTAAGTAGAAAGAAGAATTTTACAGTTTTATAGCCAATAAATATTTTTAGACTGGAGATAATTTGTTCCAGTCTTTTTATTTTCTCAAAAAGATGAAATAAAAGGTTTTAAAAATTAAAATGAGATAATGGCTCTTTGACTAAAAATAAGTTATAATTAAAATAAGTGTAATATGTAATTTTTATGGTATTTTTTCTAAAAAGAGATAGCGTCTTTACAAGGTTTTTTTAATAAAGAAAGTAAGACTAGGGATAATTTTTGGAAAAAGACAAAAATATCATAATAATATCCGATAATGAATTGTGTTGACTAGTGAATGGTTGGGTGTACTTAGGTTATCATCACCTAGGTCATGGAGGAGAAGATAGAAGTGATGAATGTTTCAGGCCGATTTTGTGTTTTTTCGCATAAGGATAGACAGCATCAACGTTTTTTTCAATTATTACCTGATGGTAGCATTAGAGATATTGACAGTCCTGGTCATGATAATGAACGCTTTTGGGATTTTCAAAATAATCAGATCTGCTTATATTCTAATCAAAGGCAGTTAACTGCTACTTTTGATTGTTGCTATGAGGAAGAGGGACATTCATACTGGGAAGGTTGGCATCAACACTCTATTCCTTTGGAACTTCGTCTCTATGATATGAAATCTGATCTTTTTGATTTTAAGACGAAGTTTACCAGTAGGTTTTTGATTGATTATGGAGCATTGTCAGTTGGTCCACATACCTATGGTATCCCCTTTTTAGTTGACTATGATCATGGTGGAAAGGTAATTATAGGGGATTACTGTTCTATTGGTCAGAATGTTTATTTTGTGACGGCAAATCACAATTTGGAATTGGTGACTACCTATCCATTTAAAAGTTTAGAGCGATTTTATTCAGATAAGACCTTAGATATAGAAGACGATCACACCCTTCAATCTCCTACTAGGGTTGGTAATGATGTCTGGATTGGGAATAATGTCCAGATTATGGCTGGTGTAACTATAGGTGACGGTGCGGTTATAGCTGCAGGATCTGTGGTTACTAAGGATGTATCCCCCTATGCTATTGTTGGAGGGAACCCAGCCAAGTTGATTCGCTATCGTATTGCAGATGCTAATGACCGATTCAACATGCAAAAGATTTCTTGGTGGGATTGGCCAGAGCATGTAATTTCAGAACGACTTGATAAAATTATGAGTAAGGATATTTCTGCCTTTATTGCAGAATATTTACCCGAAGATGACTAGGCTCAATATTGTATCCATTTATTTGGTTGATGAGTCACTCACAGAAGTTCTTGTTAGAGTTCTTCGTATGTGAAAAGCTTGGACAACTATAATGTGCTATAAATAATAAAAGAAGAAATAAATATGACAGAAAAAGTTAGTGTAATTGTACCCGTATTTAATGTTGAAAAATACCTTAGACAGTGTCTAGATAGTATCCTTCAACAAACCTATCAGAATCTCGAAATTATTATTATAAATGATGGCTCAACAGATGGAAGTGACGCCATATGCCGTGAGTATGCTGGTAAGGATTCACGAATATCTTACTTTGCAAAAGAAAATACTGGGATTTCTGATACAAGAAATGTCGGTATTCGTCAAGCAACGGGTGAGTATGTGACCTTTGTAGATTCGGATGATTGGGTAGAACATACTTATGTTGAAGAGCTTCATGATAAGCTTAAGGCTTATGATGCTGACATTGCTATTACCAATTATTATCTCTTTAATGAGGCCGATAGTCTTTTTTATTTTTATATTACTGATGAGGATTATTATGAACAAGTGTATTCTCCTGCTCAGTTGATTGAGGGTCTATATGAAACCAAGTTCAATAAAAGTTTTGCTCTGATTTCAGCTTGGGGGAAACTTTATAAACGCACTCTTTTTGAAGATCTACTTTTTCCAAAAGGACAGATTGGAGAGGATGGCTTTTTTAATCTTAAGGCCTATTTAATGAGTGAGCGCGTAATCTACCTCAACAAGGGGTTGTATGCTTACCGAGAAAGACCAGGAAGTTTATCTAGAACTTGGACTGAAGATTGGATGTCGGCATTGGTATATGCTATGGAAGAGCGTCTTGCCTTGTTAGCTAGCAGGGGTTATCCACTTGAGAAGCATATGACTGTTTATCGTATGATGTTAGAGTCTTGCTTGACAAATGGAGCATCTCAGGGCTTAGAAGGAACAGAAGCTTATCGTCGAATCAAGGAAAAATATCAGGTATTAAGTTTAGCACCACAGCACTATAATGAGAAAAAACGATCAATTGTACTTGCTGCAAACTATCCTTATGTTGAGCAGGTGGTAACTACAATCAAATCTATTCTCTATCACCATCGCAATATTCGTTTTTATATAATTAACAGTGATTTTCCACAAGAATGGTTTAAGGGACTAAACCGTCACCTTGCACGATTTGGTAGTGAGATTGTTAATTGTCGAGTAAGTAGTGCACAGATTTCCCAATATCGCACGGATATTTCCTACACTGTTTTTTTACGCTATTTTATTTCTGATTTTGTCAAAGAGGACCGTGTAATTTATATGGATTGTGATATGGTAGTGACGGGGTCACTTGATGATCTATTTACAATGGATCTAAAGGGATATCCTGTTGCAGCAGTCCGAGATTATGGGGGACGTGTCTTTTACCACCGAGAAATCTTCAATGCAGGCTTTTTAGTTATTGATAATGCATACTGGAGACAGGAACAGATGAGTAGGCACCTTATCGAAATGACTAATGAGTGGCATGATAAGGTTGATCAAGCCGATCAGTCTATCTTGAATATGGTCTTTGAAAATAATTGGTATGAACTTCCATTTGACTTTAACCATGTTGTTTTGCATAGTCATTTTACAGATTATCAATTACCAGAAGGACAAGAATATCCCAAAGTTATTCATTATCTGTCCCATAGAAAACCATGGTTTCCTCTGGCAGCGCAAACTTATCGCGATGTGTGGTGGTTCTATGCACAGTTGGATTGGTCTGATGTAGCTGAGAATGTTAGCTTGGCTCCATTGCAGAGTAGGGCGCTTTATCCTAAAGGTAGACCATTTACCTGTCTAGTTTATACTAGCATTGCTGAAGTTCCTCACTTGGAGGATTTGATTCAAGCTCTTCCTCAAGTTCACTTTAATATTGCTGCCCGTGTCATTGTATCAGATAGCTTAGCGAGATTGATTACTTATCCTAATGTAACAGTCTATTCTGGTATTAATAATATGCGTAGCCTAGATTTGGAATTGGTATCAACAAGTGATTTGTTACTTGATATCAATCCAGGAGAGAAGACTTTAGAAATACTTGATGGTTTCAGATTTGAGGATAAACCTATTTTTGCTTTTGATGATTTAAAATCTCGGAAACACCACCAACGTACATTTCCAAGAGAGCATTGGCAAGAAATGGCGGAAGCAATCAGGAAAATGAGAAAGGCGCAAGATTAAGATGGCAGACTTTCATTTGAACGGTAATTTTCAACAGATTACCATTGACCCTACGGCTCACGTTGAATTGGGGCAGGATATCACCTTGCGTTCCTTTGTTTGTCTAGAGGTGGGAAATGGTGCAACCCTAAAGCTCGGGAATCGTGTTTTCTTCAATAATCACTGTTCTATTCGTTGTGAACATCATATTGAAATTGGTAAGGATACCATGTTCGGAGATGGGGTTCGTATTTTTGATCATAATCATCAATATTCTAACTATCACGTAGAAAAAATCGCCTTTAATTATGGAAAGATATCGATCGGAAAAAATTGTTGGATTGGTGCCAATGTTGTGATTCTTAAGGGAGTCACGATCGGTGACAACGTCATTATTGGTGCAGGAGCAGTCATTCATAAGGATATTCCAAGTAACTCCATTGTTGTAAGTAAAGAGGAACTCATCATAAAAGAGCGGCCACAATTACAGCACCATGTGTTTACACTGACAGCCTCGGACACTCTGGAAAACCTCACTTATTTGGTAGAAAATCTTCCAGAAGTTTCGTTTCATATTGCAGCCAAGACCAATGTTTCAGATCGCTTAGAAGCCTTTAAAAAGTATGACAACGTAACTCTATACACAAACGTCCATCATGATGATATTATAGAGGATTTATTAGATCAATCAGAAATCTACCTGGATATTAATCATTGGGATCAGGTAGATTCTATTGTCGACCGGGCATTTGAAAAGGGAAAACCGGTCTTCGCTTTTGATAATGTCGTTCACAGAGCAGAGTTGGGTGCTAGTGTATTTTCTCATCAGGACCCTGAAATGATGGTGAAAGAAATTCAGAGACAATTGTTTGGAATTGCCGTGGATACAGTAAACTGAAAAAGGAAGTCTGGTTTATGCTTTTTGGTATCACAAATCATGATAATTGTGGACAAAGTAGGGATTTTCCATGTTTGAGGCGGATTTGAAGATAAATGAGATTAAGTTGGAGTTGGATTGGAAAAGAAAGGTAAGCTAGATGAATAAAGTTATAGCGTTAGGTGCCGACAATGGGTACATGGACAAGGTAGAAACAACGATTAAGTCAGTTTGTGTGCATAATGATAACATTAAATTTTACGTTTTTAATGATGACCTTCCTTCGGAATGGTTTCGTGTGATGAACAAACGTTTGGAGAAAATCAACTCACAAATTGTCAATGCGAAGATTTCAGATAACCACTTACGAAAGTATCATCTTCCAAGGCCTCATTTATCTTATGCAGCTTATTTCCGTTTTTTTATTCCTGAGGTAGTAGAGGAGGAAAGGGTTTTATACCTTGATTCAGATATTGTTGTAGATGGAAACTTGACGGATTTGTTTGAGACGGACCTTGGAGATTGTCCTTTAGCTGCTGTTCGAGACGATTTACAACAGACAAATTTTAATTCAGGAGTCATGTTGATTAATAATAAGTATTGGAGAGAACATGACATTTCCACTCAACTGTTTGAAGTGGCAGATCAATACCATGAATATGAATATGGTGATCAAGGCCTTTTAAATCGTTATTTTATTGGCCAGTGGAAAGAATTAGATATGAACTATAATTTCATGGTTGGTATGGATAGTGTGGCTACTTCTTCTCCTCAAAGTGATGAATGGTATATCAAAGCAAAACAGCATAAAAAGGTTTCTATTATCCATTATACGGCTGGTAAGCCCTGGCAGGCGGTGTTTAATAACCGTTTAGGTGATCGTTGGTGGTTCTATTATGCTCTGGATTGGTCAGATGTATTATTGCGTACAGAAATCATAAATCGTGATTTAGGAGCTTTAACCGTACAGGAACCCTACCATACAGCTATTTTCACAAATGCGTGTGAAATGGAACATTTGGAATACCTGATTCAAGCCCTGCCCAATGTGCATTTCCATATTCTAGCTCATACGGTCTTTGCGTCACAGGTGGTTGATTTGCAACGTTATCTAAATGTGACAATCTATCCTTGTTTTAATCAGTATAATTTTGAAACCGTTTTGGAGAAAATAGATTTTTATCTTGATATCAATCATTTTAATGAAATTATGTCGATTACACAGGAAGTTCATAAACTTGGAAAACCAATCTACGCCTTTGACAATACTAGCAAGGACCAGTCTGGAGAAAGTCATGTTTATCCGGTTCAGAACCCTGAAATGATGGTGGAAGAAATTAAATCTTATCTGGCCACATTGGCTGATTAGACTTGTGGAGAGAGACAAAAATCGTTATCAGAGTACAACTGGAACTTGCTTGGAGGAGAGATGATTTACACTTTTAATCTGATGGTGGAATTAGAGCCTAACGGTGTCGATGTTGCCCAGGCTTACCGGGGACAAATCTTTAGGAAACTGGGGTGCCCAGCACGCTTTGTCTTTACGCAAGTTCCTCCTAGATATAAATGGGATTACTATTTATCTTTGGGATATGCGGAAGATGAAATTGTTATAGCACATATGTTATTAACAGATCAGCGTGATATGACCTTGACAATGAGTGTGGAGAAAATGAAGCAATGTTTGAATCTCCATTCCACTCCAATTGAACGAGATCAAGAGTTAATATTTCCGGAAGAGAATGGGATTTCTCTTGTCTTGCACCAGAATACTCTTAAATCAAATTATGTTGATTATGTCGATTATTATGTAGCTGGTCATCTTCTTCGTAGGGAACATTACGGGAGTGTAAAGCTTTATACAGAATATTTTACAGCTGTTCCCACTGATGCGGGCTTAGAAGCAAGAGTCTTTCAGCGTCTTTTTTATAATTTGGATGGTTCCGTAGCTTTGGAGGAAATCAAAAAGACACCAGGTGATTTGACGAAATCGGTCTATCGGCAGGGGACTCATTGGTTTTACAGTGAGTCGGAGCTTTTGAGCCAAGCGATCGGCACTTTACAATTTTCTGCAAAAGACCATATCATTGTTGATCGTTTAGAGCGTCTTACCTTTACGCAGACTCTTTTAAAAATGAAGGGTGAAGCAACCTTATCGTGTGTCCTTCATTCGATACACCATTGGGGCGACTGTATCAATTCAGAATATTTCCTTCTTTTTCAGTATGCTAACTATTTCGACCATATCATTGTATCTACGGAAGCTCAAAAGGAAGAATTAGAACGGGATTTGTCGACGGATAAGCCTGTATCGGTCTTGCCAGTCGGAGGGCTTGAAAGGTTGCAATATTCTGATAATCGCAAGCCTTATAGCCTGATGATTGCAGCACGGTTTGAACGGAGAAAGAGATTGGACCTAGCGATTGATGCGGTAGTGGCCTTGCATGAAAAAATCCCAGAGGTTACATTGGACATTTATGGTCAAGGTATGCTTTGGCAAGAAATAGAAGAAAAAATTAAGCAGTTAAATGCTCAAAGTTATATTCATCTCAAGGGGCACCAAAATCTTCAAACTCGTTTTAAGGAATATGAACTTTATTTGGCCACTTCCGAGTGGGAAACGTTTGGGTTAACTTTACTAGAGGCGATAGGGTCTGGCCTTGTCATGGTGGGAACAGACGTTCCCTATGGGAATCCCACTTTTATTAAAAATGGTCGAAATGGTTTTCTCGTTCCCTTTGTAAATCAATCACATGAAGAAGTGGTTGCTGACTTGAAGAGAAGTATGCAGAAGGCTTTTGGAAACTTAAATTTTCTACGAGAAGGTTCTTATAAATTGGCTGAACGATATATGACAGATCAAATTATTGGACAATGGAGAGAGTTTTTGACGAATAGGGGAAAAAATAACGATGTATTATCTGATAAATGAATGGACTTCAGATGATGAGAGGCTGAGAGATGACCTAGAACAAATTGGAATACCCATCCAGCCTCTACAGATAGAAAATATTCTGGATTTTATTTTTTCTAATCGAAAAGTAAATTCACCTCTGCATATGACTGGTCTTTCGTTACCCCCGTTTTGGGAAGTGTATGCGAATGGGGATATTGTTTCTGATGGAGTGAGGAGGGGGAGAATAGACTGTTATCAGGATTACCCTCAAAGGGTCAAAAAAGTAGAGTGGTATAATCCAGATGACAATTGTTCTACTTGTGATTACTATGATCTTTCTGGAAGACTTTTTCTGGAAGAAGTTTGGAGTGCAAATGAATGTCATCTATCTGTTTATATGAATGATAAAATGGGAAAACTACATTTATTCCATCAGCATGATCGTGCGCTCTATCAAACGACCGATGGTTTAGAACAGGGATTTTCCTCGATAGAAGAAGCGAAAAAAGCCCTTCTTCAAGAAGTTCTTTTGCAGGTTGAAACAGTATTTTTGTCTGATCCAGAATTGTTGAAGGCTTTACCCAAACTTGCGAAGGAGCAGATTATCTTCTATGATCGGTCAACTCTTCCTGAAGCAGAACTTGCTCCTCTATTGGACGAGGGTGTAAAAGTGTTAGTTCGTGATGCTAACGACAGAGCATCGCATGATCGTCTATTATTTTTCCCTACCTATTTGGGAGATTTGAGGGAATTTCAGCCACAGGTTCTCATTTTGACAAACACTCAAGAAATCGAACAGATTGAAGTTCTTGTGACTGCTCTTCCTCATTTTCAGTTTCATATTGCAGCCTTGACAGAGATGGGGGAACGATTAGTACGTCTCAATGATTATCCGAATGTTCACCTTTATCCAGGAATTTCAGGTGAGAATTATGAGCGGTTATTAAATAAATGCCGTATTTACCTAGATATCGCATATGCGGATGAAATTTTAGACGGAAATCGAATGGCTCTTGAAAGAGGAATGATTTTATATGCTTTTGAGGAAACCTGTCACCGACCAGACCTCTATATAAAAGATCACCTGTTTCAAAAAGATGCAATTACAGACTTGCTCGATGAACTATCTCAGCTGGAAGATCCTAAAAGATATCAATCAGTCTATGATAAGCAAAAGATGCATCCAATGCTAGCAACAAAAGAAGAGTTGAAGATGATTTTTCGAATGTCAGAAAAATAAAGAAGGGAAACCATGACTAAAGTACATATTACAAATCTATATGGTATGGCAGGGGATAGCACTGTCATCTTAGCTCAGAATGCTGTGACGGATATTGCGCGTGCTTTGGGGTATCGAGAGATTGGAATCTATTTTTATAATATCTCTACAGATAGTCCGAGCGAGAGAAGCAAGCGTCTAGATGGGATCATGGCAAGTATCTCATTTGGTGATATTGTGATTTTTCAATCGCCAACTTGGAATGGTTGGGAGTTTGACGCGGAATTTGTAGCGAAGCTGAAAGATTTGAGAGTCAAACTAGTGATTTTTATCCATGACGTTATTCCACTAATGTTCCGTGATAATGCCTACCTAATGCCGACTTATATGGAGATGTTCAATCAAGCAGATGTCATTATTGCGCCTTCACAACAAATGGTTAACCGTCTGTGTGAAGCAGGTCTGACTGTGGAAAAAATCTTGATTCAAGAATTTTGGGATCATCCTCATAACCTCAGTTTGAACCAACCAGTATTTAAAAAAGAGATTTTCTTTGCAGGATCTTTGACACGCTTTCCAGAGTTGCAAAATTGGGTTTATGAAACCCCTTTGCGAGTTTTTGCGAATGAGCCAAAGAGCAATCCAGAAGCCAATTTGGTGATTGAAGGATGGAAGCGCAATGAAGAACTCCTGATGGAACTATCAAAGGGAGGCTTTGGTCTTGTCTGGAATACCCAGTATAACGATGGGGAGAATGTTGATTACTACGAAATGAATATTTCACATAAGCTCAGCACCTATCTGGCGGCAGGAATTCCTGTGATTGTGCCCAACACCTTATCAAATAGTCATCTGATTGAAGAGCGTGGTTTAGGATTTGCTGTGAACAGTTTGGAAGAAGCCAATCAATTGGTTCAAAATATGGCTCCAGAATCCTATCAAGAAATTAGTAGTAGGGCTCAAGGGTTTGCTTTCCTCCTAAAAGAGGGGTATATCACTAAGAAGCTTTTAATAGATGCTATTAATTTCTTATTTACTTTATAAAAGGATAATTGAGAAAAAAGAGGGGGAAAATTTCAGTGAAAAGGGCAATCGTTCTTGCTGGTGATAATGGTTACATGGAAAAGCTAGAGGTAACTATAAAATCTATTGTTGCGACAAACAGTCAAATTATTTTTTATGTGATCAATGACAATCTCCCTCAGGAGTGGTTCTGGTTGATGGGGAGAAGATTAGAGTCTGTTCAATCACAAATTCGGAATATTAAGATTTCTTCTGATCAGATAAAAGGGTATTCGCTACCCATGGATCATTTAAGTTATGCTACCTTTTATCGTTATTTTATTGCAGATGTTGTTACAGAAGACCGAGCACTTTATCTAGATTCTGATATTGTTGTCACTGGAGATTTGACACCTCTCTTCGAAGAAGATATAGAAAATCATGCTTTGGCCGCAGTTACGGATGGCATAGATGCTTCTAAGTTTAATGCAGGTGTGCTCCTTGTGAACACTGTGCTTTGGAGAGAAGAAAAAGCTAGCCACCAGTTGCTGGAATTGACGAATCGCTATCATCAAGAGGAGTTTGGAGATCAAGGAATCCTTAATCGTCATTTTAAAGGACGTTGGAAAAAACTACCAGAAGTCTACACTGTGATGGTTGGTATGGACACGTTTGCTCACACCT
>ERZ1699231.130-NODE-130-length-25332-cov-4.139298_pt1 | contig 25332 bp, 19 predicted proteins | sample MGYA00581551_ERZ1699231 | MGnify/ENA primary metagenome ERZ1699231 (study PRJEB42319, sample SAMD00040326) | human oral metagenome | material: saliva | host: Homo sapiens | study: EMG produced TPA metagenomics assembly of PRJDB4115 data set (Metgenomic analysis of... | reverse complement strand
TCGTAAATTGCCCTGGGCGAGTTGGCCTTCGGGCTCATTGTTTCCGCTTTTCGGCCTGCGCCGCTTCGGAGATTGCCCGCGGCGGGCGGCTTCTTCCGCCTTCCGCTTCGGGGATTGCCGCTGGGTGGGTTGGTTCTTCCGTTCGGCGGGTTGGCCTTCGGGCTCACTGCTTCCGCTTTTCGGCATGCACCGCTTCGGAGTGGCCGCTGGGCGAGTTCGTTCTTCCGCCTTCCGCTTCGGGGTTTTGCCTTCCGCTTCGGAGATTGCCGCTCGGCGGGTTGGCCTTCGGGCTCATTGCTTCCGCTTTTCGGCACGCACCGCTTCGGAGTTGCCGCTGGGCGGTTGGCCTTCGGGCTTATTGCTTCGGAGATTGCCATTTGGCGGGTTGGCGCTTCCGCCTTCCGCTTCGGGGTTGCCCTCGGCGGGTTGGCCTTCGGGCTCACTGCTTCCGCTTTTCGGCATGCGCCGATCCGCACCGATCCGCACCGCCGCGCCGCCGACGCGAGGGCCGACGGAGCACACCGACACGACACTTGTTTCACTTCAAAACACTTATCCCAACATGTTAACCTACCACATCGTACGCCGTAAGCACTTCAAAACCGGCAAACTCCTCTACTATCCCCAACTCGTCACCCCCGTGGCCGACGACCACATGCACATCATCGAGCGCATCGAGAAGAAGTGCACCCTGGCTTCGGCCGACGTGAAGGCCGTGGTCGACGCACTCGAGGTCGAGATCATCGACAGTCTCCGACAGGGACGCAGCGTGCGACTCGGCGACCTGGGTTCCTTCCGTCCCACCCTCCGTTGCTCGGCGGGCGTGGGCTTGCCCGAACTGGCGGGCGTGGGGCAGATCAAGCGGGTGCACGTGGTGTTCCACCCCTCGTCGCGCATTCGTCGCGCCCTCTCCGTGAAGGACCACGCCGTGAGCTTCGTGCAGCGCGACAAAAAGAAGCACGGCGCCAACGCGCAACAGGGTGGTTCGCCCACGGGCGGCGGTACGCCGGGAGCACCCGCGCCTTCGACGGGCTCCTCGGCCGCGGGCTCGGCTGTGACGCCTCCGGGCACTCCCGTGCCTGCGACTCCCTCGACGGGCACTCCCGCGGGTACGCCTGTGCCTGCCGCACCTTCGCCCACGACGTCGCCCTCCACGGGCAGACCCGTTGCGGGTAGCGGCACCTCGGCCGCAGGCTCGGCCGTGACGCCTCCGGGTACTCCCGTGCCTGCCGCACCTTCGACGGGCACGCCCGCGGGAACGCCTGTGCCTGCTGCGCCTTCGACGGGTACGCCTGCCGTGAGCGGAACGCCGGCCGCAGGGGGAGCTTGACGCTCGCCCACGGCGCGACGCCGTGCCTCCGCCCGCTGAGGCGCACTGCCTTTCGTCTCGCTCCGCATCCCGCGGAGCGGGACTCGGCGGGGGCAACTTCTATCATAATGGCCTGCGCGGTGCACATGCCGCTGCCTCGGTTTGCAGTCGGGGTGGGCTACTTCTATAATAACAGCCTGCGCTGTGCGCGTGCCACTGCCTCGGTTTGAGGTCGGGGTTGGGCTACTTCTATAATAATAGCCTGCGCTGCGCACGTGTCTGCCTCGGTTTGAACTCGGGGTGGGGCACTGTTTAAGGAGATGCTGCGCCCGAAGGGCTCGTTGGGCCCAATGGTGAAAGTGATTCCTCGATGAAAGACGATAAAGCATTGTAAAAGAATAAAATGGATGCGTTGCATTGCATATATCGCCGAAGGAAAAGAAGTTGATTCGTCTTATATTCATCAGAATACGCTCATTATCTGTTTCATTTACTCCAATCACTACTCAATAAAACACATTATTACAAATGGATATCCCTGTTTATCGGTTAATCGATTTAGCCCGTCTGCTTTTTTTCCGTGCGCTGTTGCTCGAAGCGGAGCGCCGGCGCGATGTTTCCCCCTCAACTTCTGCTCATGACACACTACAAACTGCAAGAACACACCGCCGTCGCGCTGCTCGCCGCGGGCGTGGTGTTCGCCCTGCTGGGACTCCTCTTTCCGCCCATGGGTTCGATTCACGACAGCGTGCTGTGGATCTTCGCCCAATGCCTGATCTATGCGGGCAGCGTGCTCGGCGTGGCCGGTTATTTGCGTTCGACGCAAACGGCGAACTGATCGAGGCGCCCACGCCTGCGGGAGATGCGTCCTTCGCCAAGCGGACGACCCGCTCCTCTCGTCGGGCTACCGGCTTCTCTCGTGGGGCGGTGCCTTTCTCCGAACGGTCCGTGCCTTTCTCTGAACGGTCCGTGCCCTCGGCTGCGGAGGATGTGGACGCTTCCATGTGGGCGGTGCCTTCCTCCGAACGGCCTGTGCCTTCGGCTGCGTGGGATGTGCACGCGGCGGTGCGCGATGTGTTGGCGCCTGCGGAGGATGTGCCTTCCCTCGAACGGGCTGCTCGTTCCTCTCGTCGGCCTATGCCTTCGGCTAAGGGGTCTGCGCCCTCATTGACAGAGATAGTGTCCTCGGATCTCCTCGATTCGCCTTTCCCTGAACGGGCGGTGCAGTCGCCCAAGCGGTCGGTGCCTTCGGCGGTGCGCGATCGGGGGGACTCGAGCGAGGCCCGCTATGCCGCCCTGGCGAAGCGCAGTGCGCAGACGGCCGACCGACTGTTGCGCCGCGTGAGCCGACACCGCGCCAAGGGGAAATAGCCCGATGCCAGCGGCGGGACGACGCACGATGCCTCGTCCCGCCGTCGGCGTGCGCCCTTCGGCTTCCTTCTACGCTCCCGCCGTGCCGCGGGGTTTGCGGTTGTGCGGCGGGGGCTTTGGGGGGCACGCCTTCTATCATTTGTGACGGGCGCCGCAAGGGGCGCTCGTATTTCATTCACTACGTCAATTTTTCCCAGATGTCTACATTGATTCGTTTGCGCCGCACCGCCCACCTGCCCGGGGGCACGGAAGGGGTGCTGTTTTTTCCCGCCGAGAGCGGACAATCGCCCATGGCCACGCTCGAACCGCCCGCTTCGGGGGCGCATCCGGCCATTCCCGCGGGCGAATATGCGCTGCGCCTCGACGTGGTTTCGCCACGCTTTGCCCGCTCGCCCCGCCGATGGTCGGCGGCTTGGGGGGCGCGACTGCCACGTTTGGAGGGCGTCCCCGGCCGTGCCGGCATTCTCATCCATCCCGGCAACCGACCCGCTGACTCTTCGGGTTGCGTGCTAATCGGTCGCGCCGCCGGCGTCCTCCGTCTTGCCGACAGTGTCGACACCTTCCACTGCCTGATGCAGACCCTCCACGCCCTTCCTGCACCCCTCCGCCTCCGAGTGGAGTAGGGCGGCCACGTTCCGCTCATTTCTTTCCCACCACGCCGACGCCCCTCGCGTCGGCGTGGTTTTGTTTGGGGCTAAATGTGTGTTTTATACCTCGAAAAAAGTTACATTCGTTTGTCTAAACGCGTTGTTTTTCATATATTTGCAGTGTAAACCGTTTCGAACGTCGCCCGTCTGGCACCCACTTCTTTTGCGTGCAGCGATCGATCGTTAAAACCTTTCTCCCCACTCGTTCGTATCGCCGTGAAATATCGGGTAAAAACGCTTCTCCTCTTATGAAAATTGAAAGCTTTTCCATTCAGAATTATAAGTGCATCAAAGACTTAGCCGTGGATTGTCGTGGTGCGGACGGCGAGATTAGGCAGTGGACGGTGTTGCTCGGCGAGAATAATACGGGTAAGACGAATGTTCTGCGGGCGTTGGCGCAGTTGGCTCCAGCAAAAATGAATTTCAAAAGGGAAGCGGATTCGGAATTCAAGGATTGGTATGTTCCACTTGGTTTATTTGAGGGCTTCTTTTCCAAGGTGATTTCCCGAGTAGGCGGGAGGAAATGGGGCTACGATCCCAAAGGAGACGGTTATTCAGAAGAGCCTGTTGATCTGCATATATATGGTTATGGTGTGAGTCGTTATCCTGCGCGAACAGCGCTCAGTGAACGCGAAGGGAATCCCACAGAAACGCTTTTTAATAGCAACGCTCGCTTGTCGGATTTCCAAGAGTGGTTACTGCAGTTGGACTATTCGCAGAAGAGCGGCAGCGAGAAGTCTCAAAAGCGGCTGGAGAAGATGCACGATTTGGTGAGAAGTGACTTGTTTCCCGGCGTGACGGATTTTTCTTTTAAGAAAGATGGTGATAATGAGCACGTAGTCGTTGTCTTTTCTGCCGGAAAAGATGGCGACGTTCGTTTTGAAGAACTGGGCTTCGGCTATCAAACCACTTTGACGTGGCTCGCAGATTTCTGCAAGCGGATGTTTGAATTGTATCCCGACGCCGAAAATCCCTTGCACGAAGAGGCTGTTGTGCTGGTAGACGAGATTGATTTGCACCTGCATCCCAAGTGGCAGCGCGATCTTGTGCCCACGCTTTCGAAGATCTTCCCCAATGTGCAGTTTATCGTCACGACCCACAGTCCACATGTGCTGCAATCGATGGAGGACGTGAACCTCTATGTGCTGCGTCGCGATGCGGAAAGTGGGGAAGTGGCTTTTAAGCATTGTCCTCGTAGCGATTTCCGCGGTTGGACCGTGGAGGATATCTTGTCGGAAACCATGGGATTGGGCGAGAAGATCCATTCGGACTATTACAATCTGCAGGTTGAAAACTTCAACAAGGCGCTCGACGAAGAGGATCTGCAGCAGGCTGTAAAGGCCTACGAAGAACTGGATCGACTGATGAAGGCAGACGACCCGCTGCGCAGAATGTTTGATCTCCAATTGGGACAATTGAAAAGACGGCATGATCAAGCTTGAACTCCCTCCGGAACCTCCGGAACTGACTGCGCAGAAAGACCGACTGACGGCCGAATATCGCGAAAAGAAAAAGCCCGTGTGGAGAGAGGGCGCGGTGGGCGAGACCCTCAAAAGGGTGCTTTGCGAGATGACGCACAACAAATGTGCCTACTCCGAGGCGCCTTTGGAAACGAATGGGAGTGTCATGCACATCGAGCACTTCTATCCCAAGTCGATTTACCCCGAGCGCGTGGTGGAATGGGGCAATCTGCTGCCGACGTGCGCCACTTGCAACGCCGGAAAAGGGGCACTCGATGTGGGAAAAACACCCATCGTCAACCCCCTGCGGGACGATCCGAAGGACTTCCTGTACGTGGAGGGATTCCGCTATCGGGCTTGTGACAAAGAGGGCGTGGGGCAACGCACCATCGACGTCCTCAGGTTGAACGATGCGACGCAATTTGCCGCACCACGATTCCTGGCCGCACAATATATTGTGGAGGCGATCGAGCGCGTGCTGCGCCAAGCAGATGCCATTGCCGACTACCTGCTGCGCGGAGAAGTGCTGCAACTGATGGAGGAAGCCGGACCCTCTCACCCCTATTCCGCGGTGATCGCCACCCATTTGCTTTATGAAGACGACGGATTGGCGAAATTGGAAACCCTCTTGCGCGAACGAGGCGCGTGGGACGAGCATTTGGAAGCGGCCAAACAGACTTTGCTCAGCGTTGCTATGCCTGCTCCGCACCGCAAATGAGATTTTTTCGGTGCGTCTCCTTCCATTCGGCGCAAGTTGACGGCAAAACCCCTAAAAAATAGTGCAGTATTTGCCCATTCACCGAAAAAGTCGTACTTTTGCGCCCGTATAGAGTCCGACGAGGCCCAAGAAGTCGCGTCGCCCCGTGCGTGCCGCGCCGTTTCGAAAGGAAGGGAGCGGACGAAGGAGCGAAGCGCGCCCCCCGGAAAAAACCGTTTTATCCAAATCAATCACACATCTCATGTACGCAATCGTAGAGATCAACGGTCATCAGTTTAAGGTCGAGCAAGGCCGCAAGCTTTTCGTAGACCGCGTCCGCAATGCCGAAAGCGGACAAACTGTTGAATTCGACAAAGTGCTCCTCATCGACGCCGACGGCGCGGTGAAAGTGGGCGCCCCCACCGTCGAAGGCGCGAAAGTAGTCGCTGAAGTCACCACTCCCCTCGTTAAGGGCGACAAGGTGCTCGTCTTCCACAAGAAGCGCCGCAAAGGACATCGTAAACTCAACGGCTATCGCCACCAGTTTACCGAAGTCACCATCAAAGAAGTTATCGCATAACCACTTAACACACACAACACAATGGCACACAAAAAAGGTGTAGGTAGTTCGAAGAACGGCCGTGAATCGGCATCACAACGTCTGGGTGTTAAGATCTGGGGCGGACAGGCTTGCGTAGCCGGCAACATCATCGTTCGCCAACGCGGCACCGCTCACTACCCCGGCAAGAACGTGGGTATGGGTTCCGATCACACCCTCTATGCGCTGGCCGACGGCACCGTCGTGTTCAAGCGCGGAGCACGCGACCGCAGCGTCGTGAGCGTAGAGCCCAAGGCTGAGGCCTAAGCCCCACGCACCACGCCAACGCCCCGCAACGGCGGCGAACAGCGCACGGCTCACCAACCCCAATGACCGACCGCAACGACGGTCGACCGAGACATTCGGCATCGCACATCCACTGTGCGGTGCCGTTTTTTTGTGCCCGAAGCGGAACGGAAGGGGAGGCAGCGAGGCGCTGCGAGGAATGGGTTGTGAGGTCGGCGAGGAATGCATTGTGCAGCCTGCGGGTGCGCGTCGGCGCTGCGTGGGGGAGCGGAAGTGCTCGGGCAAGGCGTGTTGCTGTGCGGGGGCGAGGGGAGGGCTTCGGCGGGGAATGGGTAGTGAGGTCGGCGGGGAATGCATCGCGCAGCCTGCGGGTGTGCGTCGGCGCTGCGGGGGCGGGCGGACGTGGTCGGGAAGAGCGTGTCGCTGTGCGGGGGCGGGAGCAGATCTTCGACGGGGAATGTGTTGTGAGGTCGGCAGGCGTGCATCGCGCAGCTTGCGGGCGTGCGTCGGCGCTGCGAGGGGAGTGGAAGTGTGCGGGAAGGGAGTGAGAAAATGCTCGGGAAGGGCGTGTCGCTGTGCTGGGGCGGGAGCAGGTCTTCGGCGGGGAATGGGTTGTGCGGTCGGCGGGTTTAACGCACTTTCGCCGCAGCGGCTCGCGCGTACGCGTATTATTATATATACGTCCGCCCTGTCCACGCCGTGAAATCGCAGTCATGGGGATGAAAGACGCCCCCTGCGAGCACCTATCGCCCACGAAGACTTCCGCCCCCGCCCCGTCCGCGTTTGCACTTCCGCGCCGTCGTTCACACTTCCTCCGCATACCCTTCGGCGGCGCGCACGAAGACTTCGGCCTTCCGCAGCAGTAGTTATCCACAATGGGTTATCCACGGAAAAGTTATCCACATCGTTGCTCGCCACCCTGTGCAAAACGTGCTCGTCCTCGCGCCTGCGCACGCGTATATATAATATATCGTTCGCCCGTCGGCCACTCCCGGGGAGTGGCCGCGCCGCTGTGGGGAAGAGGTCGCGCCGTTGTGACCCCGTGGCCCGCGCCGCCGAGCGCAGGGTGGGGGAGGGCGAAGGCAAAGGCGGACGCCCCCTCGTGCAGCAACCCGCACTTGCCCGCATACGCCCGCGCCCTCGCCCGCTTGTGTGCCGAATCACAGTGCGCAAAGGCGGAAGTGCACAAGGCAATCGCCGCACCTGCCCGTGCGTTCTTCCCGCGGCAGCTTGTCTACGGCCGAGCCCCTGCCCGCTGATGGGCGAAGCGCCGTGCGTTCTCCCCGCGACAGCTTGTCTACGGCCGCGCACTTTGCCCGCTGATGGGCGAAGCGCCGTGCGTTCTCCCCGCGCCGGCTTGTCTACGCCCGCGCCCCCGCTCGCTTATGGGCGAAGTGCCGAGCGCAGGGTGGGGGAGGGCGAAGGCAAAGGCGGACGCCCCCTCGCGCAGCAACCCGTACTTTCCCCGCCTACGACCCCGTACTTGCCCGCCTACGGCCGAGCCCCCGCCCGCCTACCGCCTCGCCCCCGCCGTCTAAATGGGCACCCCGCCTCCGCAGGCGGGAGGGAAAACGACCGAATGGCGCACCGCCGCACCGCAACGCCCACACACCGAACGCCGAGAGGAAACGATACTTGCACAATTCGCGTACCAAGACGCAAAGGCGCACAAAGCGTTGTGCACAATTTGTGATTTTCGTCTTCACGCCCTGCAAGCTTTTGCACAACTTTTCCACAGTCTTGCACAGATCGCCCCGCAACGTGCCGAAAAGAGCACAAATCGCCGCCCGAAGGCCTGATTTTCCGTGTTTTACCGCCCGCTTTCCCAACGTTTTGCCCGAAAGCCATCGTGCAAAACACCCCCGCACCGCCCCCGTTCTCCCCCCGAAAAACGCCTCGCTTCGCGCCTACGCGAAACCGCGCCCGCACTCTCGCGTCCGCGGGACGCGACAACACGCCACGACCTGCGCATTCTTCACGTTTTCAGCGAGATACGAACGACGTGGCGGCGCACGAAATGCCAATTTTTGCCCCGCCGAAGGCCGAAAATGGGGGCGTTTTCGGTCTCAAATGTTAAAAAACGGCCCTCAAACGAAGAAAAGCACGTTTTCATTTGGACGATTAGTAATTTAACCAATACCTTTGCACCATAATTTATCGGAGTCGACAGACCAAGCTCCGAAAAAACGCCCCGATCGAGCCCCTCGATCACCGACCGGAAGGGAAGCGGCGAGCACCACAGCGGTGCACCGCAACAACCCCCTGGGACACGGGGACGCACACGATGAAACAATGAGCTGAAACGCCGAGACGAAAACCAGCACGCTCCGTCGCTCCACAACACATCCTGTGACCTCCGCAAGGAGAGAAGCCTGCAACTGACAACAGCTTGAGCAAACGAGATGCGAATCCGAACGCACTAGAGATGCCCAACCCGGCCACGGCGCCGCCGCCGACACAGCGGCAAGCGATGCCCGGCACGAACCAACGAGAGACCACGGACTCATCGCAGAGATGATCGGGCCCACCGCCCACGCCTCCCCCTCGCCACGTGCCACACCGACTGCCCCGCGCAGCACTTCCCTCACAGCAACTTCCACCCCGCCCGGGTTCAAACACGGCCCCTGAGGCCACGGCAAGCGCACGCCGCCTGCCCACACATTCCCTCACACGCCACTCGTTCACACCCCCGCCCGAGCACAGCAGGCCCTCCGGCCGCGGTAGGCACCCCGTCGCAGCGACGACCCCCCTCCCGCAACAAGGCCCGCCCCTCCGCACCCCGCGAAGCAACGGCCGCCCATCGCCGGGCGAAAAGACCCCGCACCGGCACACACCCACCGCAAGCATCACCACATCCCACCCCGCCCACACAGGCAAGCATACAACAACCATTAGATATGAAGAAATTCTTCTTGCTACTCACCCTCATGGCAGCCGCCTTCATCGGGACAAGCGCACAGCAAGTCGTGATCAAGAACAATCTGCTCTACGACGCGACCACCACGCCCAACCTCAGCCTCGAGTTCGGCCTGAACAAGAAGCAGACCTTTGACGTGCAGGTGGGATTCAATCCCTTCGACCTCGACAAAGCCGCCAACAAAAAGTTCAAGCACATTGCCATCCAACCCGAATGGCGCTACTGGACGTGCGAACGCTTCAACGGCCTCTTCTTCGGCATCCACGCCCACGCCGGCCGCTTCAACGTTTCGAACATGAAATTCCCCGGCGGCATCTTCCACACCCTCGACAAGCACCGCTACGAAGGCTGGTTCGTCGGCGCCGGTGTCGGACTGGGCTACCAACTCGTGCTCAACCGCCGCTGGAGTCTCGAAGCCGAAGTGGGAGCAGGCTATGCCTATCTGGACTACGACAAATATCGCTGCAACACCTGCGGCAATCTCGAAGCCAGCAAAACCAAAGACTATTTCGGACTGACCAAGGCCGGCCTCTCCGTCGTCTACGTCATCCGCTAAACCCCACACACGTTAAGCCCCTAAGCCACATGATTTTCAAATCTCTCTCAGTCATCGCATTGCTCTCCGCCGCGCTGGCGCTCCCGGCCCACGCCGCAGGAGACGTTCGGGGAAACGTCGGGTTCACCCCCGCCAAGGTCAAAGCCGGACGCGACAGCATTCGCATCGCCTTCGACGTCATTCTCGACCGCATCGACCTCGGCGCCAACGCACAACTCAACCTTCGCCCCCGACTCGTCTCGCAAGACGGCACGCAGGTCTATGAGTTTGCCCCCATCTCCGTGGCCGGCCGCACACGCCACATCATGTGGCAACGCGGCGATCGCACCACGCCCCAACCCCTCCGCGCTCGCGGCGAACGCATGGTCGTGCCCGTCAGCATCACCGCACCCGCCTTCGAGTGGACCCGCAGCGCCAAACTCAACGTCGAGGAGCAAATCACCGGCTGCGCCTCCTGCGAACTCGAACGCCACGAGTTCACCGTGGCCGAACGCCTCTCTCGCGAACCCTATCGCCCCACCTTCGCCGTCGCCTACCTCACCCCCGAGGCCGAAGCCGTCAAGGTGCGCTCCGAGAAGTTCGTCGCCCGCTTCAATTTCCGCGTCAATCGCACCGAACTCCTCCGCAATCTGGGCAACAACGCCGTTGAATTCGCCCGCGTCGACAGCGTGGCCAACGCCATCCTCGGCAACAAAGACGTGACCGTGCGCACCGTGAATATCGACGGTTACGCCTCGCCCGAAGGACAGGAAGCCAACAACATCCGCCTCGCCGACGGCCGTGCCAAATCGTTCGTCAAATACCTCGAACAAACCTACGGCCTCTCCACCCGCCTCTTCCACGTCGAAGGACACGGCGAAGACTGGGCCGGACTCCGCCAGTGGCTCACCGCCAACAACAACCAGTGGAGCGCACAACTCCTCGAAATCATCGACGGACAGGCACGCAATAATAACGCGCGTAAGGATGGCATGCGCAAACTCGACGGTGGCAACGCCTATCGTTTCCTCCTCGACAACGTCTTCCCGCAGCTCCGCCGCACCGAATACCAATTCACCTATGCGGTGCGCAGCTTCAACGCTGCCGAAGCCATCGAGCGCTACAGAACCAATCCGCGCCTCCTCAGCCTGGCCGAACTCTACCAGGTGGGCAACAGCTTCCCCGAGGGCAGCGCCGAGCGCCGCAGCGTGTTCGACACCGCTGAGCGCCTCTTCCCCGATGCGCCCGTGAGCCGCTTCAACGCCATTGCCGGCAATTTGGCCGCAGGTAACAACGGAAACTACGCCGATTTCCTCGCAAAGTTCCCCACTTCTGCCGAACAACTCAACAACCTCGGCGTGCACTACGCCCTGGCCGGCAACTACAAGCAAGCCGCCGAGTGCTTCCGCCGCGCCGGCAACCTGCCCCAGGCCATCAAGAATCTCCAAGAATTGAGCAAGGTGGAGCGTTAAGACACCGCCGGCCTCACTGCCTCGCGCACCACAGGCCCAAGGTTGTCCGTACACTTCCCCAATCAGATAATCCATTTTATAATCAACAATTTATTCGTTATGAAGAAACATCTTCTCCTCGCAGCTATGCTCCTCACGGCTACGGCCTCTGTAGGAACGTTCACTGCCTGCTCGAATGACGATCCGGCACCCAACGTGCAGCCCAACAATCCTGAAGGCACGACGATGATGTCGATCCAATTCCAGCTTCAAATGCCCAAACAGAAACGTGCGGCAGATGACAAGCAGAACCTTGCTAACCCTGAGTTCAACTACGCCGGTAAGTGGATCGGTAACGACCTCATCAAGGCCGTAGACGTCTACATCTTCAAGGCCGACCCCGCTGCAGCCGGTGGTTACTCGCTCGAAACCAGCGACAACCTCGACGCTACGAAGATCGACTTCCAGCAGCCCATGGCCGGTAACAACGACGTGGCTTACATTCGTCCTAAGAAGGGCTTCAAGGTAAATCCGGGTCAGAAGAAGGTATTCGTTGTGGTTAACCCCACCACCGAAACCCAAGCTCTTCTCACCGGTGCTACCGACCTCACTGCCTTCGAAACGAAGTACAACGGCGTACTCGCTCTCCAGACCGCTGCCGGTAACCCCGCTCCCACCAAGTACACCGAAGCTGAGGCTACTACAGCTGCCGGTACGACCGATCCCTTCACCGTAGCCGATCACCTCGCCAAGGTAGAAGGCACCGCTGCCAACCAGAAGGACGTGATCGTCATGACCGGTCTCGCAGGTGAAATCAACGTTCAGGACAACGTGAACGAGACACAGACCTTGAACACTTCTGCTCCTGTGAACCGCGCTAAGGTAACCGTACAGCGTGCAGTTGCTCGTGTGCTCGTAACGTCCGACGCTACCAGCTACGACGTCAAGGGCGACAACCCCACGACTCCCGCTGTTGAATCGGAAGCTGACGGCAACGCAGTTGTCCTCGCTACGATCGACAACCTCACCTACGTAGTAGCTCAGGGTGAAAGCTCGCTCTACTTCAACCAGCAGGACAGCGACAACCCCACGAACTACCAGTACAAGACGCCCAACAGCACCTATATCCCCACCGGCACGGCCGATGATCCCGCTTCGGACTACGATGCAACGGTTTATCAGAAGTACGACTACACGGGTCTGTGGCGCAAGCACGACAACAAGCTCGGTGGTTACGATGTTCCCACGAACGCCGCTTACGACGCCTCGCTGAACAACGTTGTGGGTCAGGTGCAGAACCAAGACGGTCTCCACGGTGAATTCTTCCTCCCCAACACGCACGCTTACAATGAAACCGATCGTGGACAGAGCGGCTACCGCAAGGGTAACACCGCATACGTCCTCATCCGTGGTAAGATCAATCCTAAGTTCGTCTACACCGGCAACGGCAATGTAGACCAGAACTGGACTGCTACCCATCCCAATGCCGACGTATTCCTCGGTGACGATGGCAAATTCTACGAAACGGCTGATCTCGCAAAGGATCCCACCACGGCTAACAACCCCGCGGCTGCTGCCATGAAGGTGAAGAAGTTCGTCAAGGGTAAGGTCCTCTACTTCGTATGGGTGAACCCCGACCACACCAGTGCTACGGAATGGATCAACTCGCCCGCGATCCGTAACAACATCTACCACATCCAGATCTCCGGTATCGCCAACTACGTGTACAACTGGAACCCGCTCATCCCGAACCCCAACGATCCTATCGATCCGACGAAGCCGGTGAGCCCCGAGAACCCCCGCGATCCTAACAACCCCAACAACCCTGATCCTCAGCCCAGCGTGCCCACGGATCCCACGGATCCCACGAAGCCCAACAAGCCGGATCCCAACGAGCCTCCTACGGACATCACGCCTAAGGATCCCCTCTCGTTGAAGGAAGCTTGGATGTCGGTTGACGTGACGATCCTCCCCTGGCAGGTTCACACCGCTAAGGTGATCCTCGGTAAGTAAACCGTTGTCGAAACGCATCTGCACAGTGCGGCCTTGAGCCCACTGTGACGAACATACCGCGGCGAGGGAGAAATCCCTCTCCCTCGCCGCAATTTTTTTCTACCCTCTCTCCCTATTTTCTCACATCACGATGCATTTACCTAACAAGCTTACCGGAGTGTTTTTCACCTTAGGATTGGGATTCCTCCTCTCCGGCTGTGAATCCATGTTCCACGATGATCTCGACAACTGCCCCCAGGCTGTGTATGTGAAACTCTACAACACGACTTGTAAGGCAGATTCCATCGGACTCAACACCCAGTCCAACGTTCACCTCCTGGCTTTCGACGAAGACAACAAGCTCGCTGCCAGCGCCGAACTGAAGGACATCGACCTCGGCAACAAGCAAAAGGGCTTCACTGAGATCAAACTCCCCATCAAAACCTCGACGCCCGACCAAGATCGCGTTTACAACATCTACGCCTGGACGGGACTCAACAGCAAGTTCACCGTAAGCGATGGCCAAATCGGCAAGAGCAAAGACGAAGTCTTCGCCACACTCCGCACGGATGCCGACGCCTCTTACGTGAAACTCGACAACGACCGCGTGTTCTTCGGAAAGTCCGAACACTCCGTCGTGCTCAACAACCCTGCAAAAAACGGATCGCAGGATAAGCATATCGCCGTGGCGGTCGGCGAAAAAACCTACCGCATCAATGTTTCCGTGGTGCTCGACAAAAGCATCCGCGAGCGCACTGTGAACGTGCCCAGCACCCGCGAATTTGGCGTCGTCATCTCGTCGGCCAACGCCACCTACAACTACGACGGCGCGCACAACGTCAACTCCAGCTCGGCGCCCTACAGAACCAACGGCCCCGTGGTGTACGGAGACACCGCGCTCACCGCTAAATATACGCTCCTCGACCTCCAATCCGGACTCAAGAGTCAGGTGAAAATCACCTACCAGAAGAACGGAGAGACCCGAGACGTGACCATGCCCCCCGAGATCAAAAACGACCTCATCGGTGCCATCTTGACCTACGCCAGCAACGAGGACAACAAGTTCAGCTTCAACCTCAATTGCGAACACGACATCGACCTCAAATTCCTCATCAAAGACAAGTGTAGGGATTGTGGAGACTACATGTGCGCGGGCGTGTTTATCAACGACTGGCTGGTTCACACCTTCAAAACCAAACTCGGAGAATAATTGAATCAGTACGAGCGCGAAAGCACCGCCTGTCTCCTTCCCACGTCCCTCGGGACTGCACAAAACCCACTTTCCGCTCGACGAATCTATAACGCGTACGCTCCAGGGGCGGGCCTCCCGCTCGCCCCGCCGCGTCCCACTTTCCCACCGCGCCGCGGCACTCAGCACGACGCATCACCTATATGACTATGCTCCCTTTACACGACATCTTACACCGCACCGGACTCGCCTTCGGACTTGCCGCTCTGCTCGGCTTGACCGCGGGGTGCCATGAGTACATCGGCCCGGAAGAGCCCCCCAAACCCGGGGATGTGTATATGTCGGCTGCCGTAAGTATCAGAGGCGTGGCCGGCACCATCAACACCAGTGCCGACTTCGAGGACCGCGTCAAGACGGTGCGACTCATCATTTGCGACACCAACAGCGGAGCCGTCCTCTACAATCAGGTGCACCCCGTCGGGGATTTCACCGGTCAGCCCGAAGGACAGACCACCGTGTGGTCGAAGCCTTTCAGACTCACCGAAGGACAGCGCGACTTCTTCTTCATCGCCAACGAACACGACTGGAACCTCGACGTGCCCCTGGCCTCAGTGGTGAACCGCAGCCAACTCTTTGCGCTCCCCGCGCTCACCCACATCGCCTTCCCCGCCGGCTACCGCCCCTCGGAAGCCAAGCCCATGCTCATGACCCGCGTCTATCGCAATGTCACCATCCAGGCTTTGCGCAACGGTAAGGGCTCCTCGCAAACCGACCCCCAGCACTTCGTGGCCGACGGAGACGAACAAGTGGAACTCATCCGCACCCTCGCCAAAGTCAAGCTCACCCTCAAAGGAGTGGTCAATGTCGACGAAGTGGCCGGCACGCCCACGCCCACGGACATCAAGTTCAAGCGCGTGATCCCCTTCAAGGGCATGACGCTCGTCAATGTCCCGAAGTATTTCTCCCTCTTCGTCAACCCCTACTTCGACGGAGCCGGCTATCCCTCCACGGGACAGTTCTCCACCGACTTCTACACCGCGACCGAACTCGCAGAGACCAACGGATTCTCCAAGGCCCAGATGCTCGCCAACTCCGAGGCCCACTACCTCGCCCCAAGTGTGCAGCCCGGCCAACCCACCACGCTCTACGATTACGTCACCTCCTACTACGTGCCTGAGTATCTGCGCCGCGTAGACAGCAACGATCCCGCCCGCCCCGGCTTTGTGCCCGGATCCACCTCCTTCTATCTCACCGACGGCGGTAACAACGACTACTACAAGTTCTCGATTTGGCAAAGCTCCTTCACCGAAGGACAGCAAGAAGTCGACAACGGTGTCTACTACACCCTGCCCAACGCGGCGAACTACTCGAAGTTCTCCACCGTGCGCAACAACGTGTACAACATCGAAGCGGAAGAAGGTTTCCAACTCACGCTCAATTACAATATTGAGGACTGGTGCACCGGCCGCATCGGCCGCGTCTATGCCGGCTATCGCTTCAACGTAGTGGTCGAAGAGCCCACCTTCCCGGGCGGCGAAAGCACCGTGCGCATCGTCACCGCCGAGAAAAACCTCGTGCAACTCGGCCTCGTCGAACTCGTTCCCCTCGTGCCCAACGCCAAGTTCACCGTGGGCGGCGCACAGCAAAACACGCTCCGCTTCGGCAACGCCGCGGGACAAAGCGGATTCCAGGAGCAGGTCGAAGGCACACTCCGCCTCCCCACCGAGCCCACCGCCGGAACGCCCATCTTCCAAATCAAGTATAACAACAAGATCGTCCACACCGTCAAAAGCGAATAACGATGAAACTTCTCCATACGCTCACCTTCGCACTCCTGGCCGTCGCAGCGACCCTCTTCGGATCCTGCAACAAAGGCTACGTACCCGACGGACCCACCGGCGGTGAAGGCAAGATCAAACTCCAATTTGGCGCGTCCGACCTCGTGCAACACGACACCCGCGGCATCGCCACGCCCGCCGAAAACACTGTCAACACCGTCGACGTGGTCTTCTTCCGCGGACAAAACAAAGAAGCCATCACGCCCAACACCGGCGGCGCGGCTGTCGGCTCCTTCCACTTCGAAGCCACCACCGTGGGCGACTGGGTGAACAACGATCCCACCACGCAAACGGTCTACATCCCCGCCAAGGCTTCGGACGTGAACGGCACCACCGCCGTGACGCTCATCAACCTTCCGGCCTCCGTGCGCGCTCGCCTCGCCGTGGGCGCCACCGACGAGATCACCACCGTCGACCAGCTCACCAAAGCCGTGTCGCAAACCCTCGCCACCGTCGAAGATCTCACCACGCCCCTCCTCATGACCGGGCAAACCAACGTGACCTTCACCAACCCCGCCACACAGGACAACAAGATCGACGTCAACGTCAAGCGTGCCGTTTCGCGATTGGACGTGGTGCTCTACTATGATTGGGACAAACTCATCCCCAATCAACAGCGCGGCCTCTACACCTTCTTGCAATTCCCCTCGAAAACCTTCGTCGGTGCCAACGCCGACATCACCGGCCGCGTCGACGGTGCGAAGACCCAAGTGGCCGACCTCACGGCCCAGCCCGCGCCGCTCACCGCCACCGACCCCGTGCCCACATCGGAGCTCCCCTCGGTCTACATCAACGAGTACGACATCTCGGCCAAGACCGCTGCCACCGATCCCGCCCCCTACGTGCTGCTTGAGCTCCCCGCCATTCTCGGCGACGGCAACCCGCTCAACGGCATCTTCCCCCCGCCCGCCGGAGGTGACTTCAGCACCACGCCTGTCAAGAGCTACTACAAAGTCATCCTCCCCCGCAAAATCGAACGCAACTGCCGCTATGTCCTCCACGCCCACGTGGTAGGCCCCGGCTCGCCCACCGCCGATCAGGCCGTGGTGCTGCAGTTCACCCTCACCGTGCGCCCCTGGATCGAAACCAACGTCCCCGGCTTCGACGGCACCACGCACGAGAACATCTAAGCCTCCCACCGCCACTCACAAAGGGCGAACGTCTGACGCACGTTCAGCCGTTCGCCCTCACTCATATCAACCCTCATCACAGCAGCTTACTCCGAAATGACCAAGAATATCCTCCTCCTGCTGGCCACCGCCGCGGCTCTCTCCTTCACCGCCTGCTCCGGCGACGAGGAAACCCGCTATCCCGAGGCCAAGTCTGAAAAGGTCGCCTGGAAAGTCGACGTGCGCTCACAAACCGGTGAGTCTGTCAACACCGACGCCGCCGACAAGGAAGACCAAGTCGACAACGTGATCCTCGCCGGCTCCACGTATGTGGCCTCACTCACCGGGCAATCCTACTCCGCAGCTGCGGGCGGCACGAACACCGCTGTCTTCAGTGTCGAGAGTTTCCTCGGCAAAAAAGACTTCTTCTTCGCGGCCAACCTCAACACGGCCGACGCTGAGCGCATGGGCATTTCGGGTACGGAACGCGACTTCAACGCGCTGGAGTTCAACACCAAGGACTATCTCCGCGGACAGTTTGGCAACGACGCCAAAAAGCCCATCCCCATGAGCGCCGCCCTCCGCGATGTCGAGTCGCCCACCAACGCCGTGAGTGGACTCACCGCTCTCACCAAGAGCGAGGTGCGACTCGAGCGCTGCTTCGCCCGCATCGACATCACCCCCCAGGCTGAAATCGGTAGCGCCTACGGACTGGCCTACATCACACCCTACGATTTCAAGATCACCGGCATCCGCATTGTCAATGTCCCCGCCAAGTTCTCGGTGGGCGGCCCCATCGCCAACTACGACCTTAAGCACGCCGCCAACGCCACCGACTACGATTATCTGGCCTACGACCTGCCCGTCGGCACACCCACCGAAGATTTCACCGGACTGGTGCGCACCTATCCCACCATTTCGATCTATGTGCCCGAAAATTTCGTGTCGCATCCCGTCTTCGGGTCGGCTGATTTCAACGGCATGACCTACCTCGAGATCACCTACACCTCGCAGTGGGGCACTGAAGGTGCCCGATCCGAATACCCCGACCCCCAGAGCGGCAAGTGCTACTACCGCATCGGCGAGGCCAAACAGGGCACACAATACTACGGACAAATCCGCCGCAACACTGTTTACAAGTGTTCTTTCAAGCTCGGCGAGAAGTTCGACGATTCCAACCCCACCATGCGCCGACTCAACGGACGCGTTCTCAACTAAAACCACCCATCTGCAATGAACAAGCATTCCTTATCCGTTCGCAGTCTCGCGGCTGCATTCAGCGCTAAGCGAAGCCTTCCCGCACTCCTCGCCGCAGGCTTGCTGATGGGATCCTTCGCCCAGCGCGCACAGGCCCAGACGCCGGCCACTCCCGCCACCCCCACGCCCACACTGGCCGAAGAAACCACCCACAACCTCCAAGACCGCATCACCCTCATCAAGGCCACGGCCGCAGGTACCGTCACCTTCACCCTCGCCCCCGAGGACCCCACGAAAGTGACCCGCGAACACTGGCCCATCGTCTTCATCGACTACGAAAACGACGGCCAAAACATCCGACAGATGTACAATCTGACGGAAGACCGCACCTTCACCGTCAATGTCTCCGCCACGCAGGGCGGCGTCATCAAGATCACCGGCGAAGAGGGCATGTGGAAACTCGTTTCGGCCTCGCAGCAGATCAAAGATGTCGAATTAACCAAGGTGCCCTCCATCCGCTACATTGATCTCCACGACAATGTGCTCGGAACGGCCAACGCACAGGGGAGTTTCATCTTCCCCAACGAACTGACCAACGTCGAAACGCTCAATCTCGCCACCAACAAACTCCAGAACATCGGCTTCACGCACACTGATGCGACGATCCGCGAACTCAATGTTTCGGAAAACCTCCTGGCCAGCTTCCCTTCCACCAGCTTCACCAAGCTCCAGAAGGCCGATCTCTCCAAAAACCTCCTCACCGACATCGGCTATTCGGCCAACGACCGCCGCTTCGGCGACGATAAGTCGTTCAAGGAGGCCACCTGGACGGTGTACAAGGGCGGCGACGCCACAGCCTTCAACCAGGCGCTGGGCGGCAACAATGCCAACATCTACGCCTCGCGCGCCAAAGCCGCCGATGCTGAGCTCAACCTCACCGTCAACAAGCTCAACATCCTCACGTTGCCCACCAAGCCTGAGAACGTGACCGACGAGCACTACTACTTCACGCTCCAAGAGCGCTACGTAGTGCCCCAATCGCCCCGCGGCGACGACACTTGGCGCCCGCTCGAAACCATGACCCTCAGTTCGCAGAGCTATGCCAGGGGATTGGCCAGCTCCTTCAAGACCACCAAGTACGAACTCTGGCGCGAAATCAACCCCGGCACCGACGAATACATCCGCGTGCCCGACAATGAATTCTCCGTCGATCAGCACGGCGATCTCACCTTCCGCCGCGCCTACGGTCCCGGCACCCGCCTCTTCGTGGCCATGACCAACGAAGGCTTCAACACCGGCGGCGGACGTCCCCTCGAATCCTTCGAGCGCGGCACCGGCACCATCACCACCGACGGTTTCGATCAGGTGCTCAAACAGCCCGAAGGCACCCCCTCCGCCGACCGATCCACCTACTTCGCCACCGTTTCCACCACCGGCGCCAACGACATCGGTGACGGCGACACCCGCGCCCTCCCCAAACGCTTCTTCCGTACCAACACCTTCACCCTCGACGGTAGCAAAAACAACTACTGGTACGGTTATGTCAGCACCGACTGGGCCAACAAAGAAAACTGGACCGGACGTTTCGTGCCCAACACCCTCGCGGCCAACTATGCCGACAACGAGCAGTCGGATGTGGTCTTCGCCTCGGTCAACGACAATACCCCCGATCCCGTCACCGGCGTCGCCGCAGAAAAGTATGGCGAATCCGCCATCCGCGACCTCTATGCCGACCAAGATCGCGTGGTGCGCAACTACATCAACGCCACCGAAACCGGACGTGCCATGGTCGCCACCCCCGGCAACCAGATTCTCCTCAAAGAGAAAGCACTCCTCTGGGATCTTACGACCAGCGCTGCCGCCGCCACCGAGCCCTTTGCTTCGCGCGGCGTAGCCGACTACACCGTCGTGCAGGCCGAAGAGGGCAAACCCAACGGTACTTTCCTCCTGGCCAAACCCGCCGACAACGCCAACTACAAGGCCAACGTCGAGATGTTTGCCAAGTCCTTCGATGGCAACCGCAACAAGGCCTACGCCACCTGGCAATACTTCGGATCGCCCGTCAAGAGCGCCGATCGCAACCAGCTCCCCCTCGAGACCACCTGGGTGCGCAAGTACGATCGCACGCTCAACGTCCCCAACTCCGACGAGAAGTGGACCGACGTCAACAACGGCACCCTCGCCCAGGGACAGGCCTACGAAATCTCGCAGCCTAAGCCCGCCACCTATCGATTCATCGGCGAACTCAACACCGCAGACTTCACCTTCCCCGTCGACGGCATGGCCTCCGCCACCAACTATCAGGACATGAACATCCTGGCCAACCCCTACACCGGAGCCATGAGCATCGACAAACTCGACTTCTCCGGCGCAACGGCGGCCGACAAGGTGGTCTACCTCTTCAACACCGGCTCGCGCAAAGACTGGATTGCCAACAGCGGTCCCACCACCAACGGCACCACGCAGGGACAATACACCAAGGCCATCCCCGCCAACCTCGCAGGGCACGTGGCCGGCATGCCCAACCAGATCCCCTCGCTCTCCAGCTTCATGGTCAAGAGCACCGCGGCCGGCAACCTCAAGTATCGCTATGCCGACCTCGTCACCGCCACCGAGGAGAACCGCGCACCCCAGCGCCACTTCCACTCCCTGGCTGTCGACGTCGAAAGCGCCAAGACGGCCGATCGCCTCTGGCTCGTTCAAGCCGAAGGCACCACCGATCGCTACGACAACGGTTGGGACGGTGAGAAGATCTTCGCACCCGGCGAAGCTGCCCTCTACGCTATGCAAGATCGCAGCTACCAGGTGACCACCACCGACGCCATCGGTGAAACCAAAGTCGGCTTCGTGCCCGGCGACGGCGAGCAGAACTACAAGCTCACCTTCCACCTCGACGGCGGCGACGGCACGCAGCAATACACCCTCCTCGACAAACGCACCGGACTCACCCGCGCCATTCACGACGGCGACACCTACGAGTTCACCGCAACCAAGGGCGATGCTGCACACCGCTTCACCATCCTCGGCAACGGCGCGAAGGCCACTGCAGATCAGCGCGGATTCCAAATCTCGGCCGACCTGCGTCGCAACTTCACCGTCAAGAACTTCACCGACCAGCCCGCCGAAGCCCTCGTCTTCGACGCCGCCGGTAAGATCCAAGCCCGTTTCACTGTCGAACCCGGCAGCGAAAACACCGGCACCGTCGTCATGCCCGGCGCCTATGTGGTGCGCGTGTCCAACAAGGTCACCACACTCACCCAGCGCTTCGTCATGCCCTAACCGATCCCCTTGCTCAATGTGCCCTTCGGGGCTATATACTCCACCGCTCGCACAGCTTCCCAGCCCATGCGAGCGGTTTTTTTGTACAAGGTCGGGCAGCATCCGCGATTTTCCCCGCGGGCTTTCGCCTGTTTCGCACCGCCCATCACGAAAAAATCCGTAACTTTGCCCACACAACTTGCCCATCTCCTCTCCCGACGGTGAGGGAAGGCAAAACCCCGGCGCAGCCCTTTCGCCCTTTTCGCTCACACCGCGGCAAACGGCGCGCCCCTTCCACTTAATCCCCCATAGACATTATGGCACAAATCAGCAAACAAGAAGCCCTCGACTACCACGAAAAGGGCCGTCCCGGCAAGATTGCCGTCGTTCCCACCAAGCCCCACGCCACCGCCCACGACCTCTCCCTCGCCTACAGCCCCGGTGTGGCCGAACCCTGCCTCGAGATCCAGAAACAGCCCCACGACGCCTATCGCTACACCAACAAGGGCAACCTCGTGGCCGTCATCTCCAACGGCACCGCCGTGCTCGGTCTCGGCAACATCGGCGCACTGGCCGGAAAGCCCGTCATGGAAGGCAAAAGCCTCCTGTTCAAAATCTACGGTGGCGTAGACTCCTTCGACATCGAGGTCGACGAGCACGACCCCGAGCGCTTCATCCAAGTGGTCAAGGCCATCGCCCCCACCTTCGGCGGCATCAACCTCGAAGACATCAAGGCTCCCGAGTGCTTCGAAATCGAGACGCGTCTGAAAGCCGAGCTCGACATCCCCGTCATGCACGACGACCAGCACGGCACCGCCATCATCTCCTGCGCCGGCCTGCTCAATGCACTCCAAGTCGTGGGCAAGCGCATCGAAGACGTCCGCATGGTCGTCAACGGTGCCGGAGCCGCCGCCATCTCCTGCGCTCGCCTCTACCTCTCCTTCGGCCTGCGCCGCGAAAACCTCGTCATGCTCGACTCCCGCGGCGTCATCTCCACCGCCCGCACCGACATCAACGAGCAGAAGCGCGAGTTTGCCACCACCCGCACCGACGTCCACACCCTCCAAGAGGCCATGCGCGGCGCCGATGTCTTCGTCGGACTCTCCAAAGGCAACATTGTCAACGCCGATATGGTCCGCTCCATGGCCGAGCGCCCCATCATCTTCGCCCTCGCCAACCCCGTGCCCGAAATCACCTACGAGGAGGCCAAAGCCGCCCGCCCCGATGTGCTCATGAGCACCGGCCGCACCGACTATCCCAACCAGATCAACAACGTCATCGGCTTCCCCTACATCTTCCGCGGCGCCCTCGATGTCGCCGCGACCGCCATCAACGAGCCCATGAAGCAGGCCGCCGTGCGCGCCATTGCCGCCCTCGCTCAGCAGCCCGTGCCCGAATATGTGGCCCAGGCCTACGGCTTGAAGGAACTGACCTTCGGGGCCGACTACTTCATCCCCAAGCCCGTCGACAAGCGTCTCATCGTCGAAGTCTCCTCCGCCGTGGCTCGCGCCGCCATCGAGAGCGGAGTGGCCCGTCGCCCCATCGAAGACTGGGACGCCTACCGCGCCCGTCTCGCCACCCTCATCGAGGACTGAGCCCCGGCGCACGGTGCCGCACGCTGTGCCCCCCGATCTCCCGTTCGCAACGCGAGCGGCCCGCCACTGTCGGCGAGCCGCTCGCTTTTTTGTGCCCCTATGTGGCCGGGAGTTCGCCGGGTGCGCGACCGAGAATTCGCCCGGTCTGCCCGCAGCGCCCACGGCCGCCGAGGCAGCCGCCGATGTCGAGCCGTCTTCGCCCCGCAGGCTACGTCATTTCCCTTCTCTGAAAAACAGCCCACCCAAAAGAATATCGTATTTTTGCACGTGTGGGTCACCGCCGCCCCTCGGCTGAAACGATGCAGCGCACCTGCGCACGAGGCACTTGCGGGCTTCGCATGCCGAACTCCGGCATTTGTCGATCGGTCTCGAACGAGCGGCGAAAATGTTACCTGAATTAACGAATAGGCGGTTGTAATGCCGAAAAACAACCCGTGGAGGTTGTGATGTAAAGTGTAAATAATGCAATGAAAGGTGTAATTACGGCCGATGTGGTCGGATCTACGCAGATCAAAACCGAGGATCGCGGCGAATTGCCTGCGCTCATCCACGAGCTCATTGGCGAGATCGCGCAGTGCCGCCCGGAACTGAAGCTCCAGGTGGACATTTTCCGCGGCGACAGCTTCCAAGTGTGGGTCGAAAAGCCCGAATGCGCACCGCTAGTGGCCCTTCTGCTTCGAGCGGGCTTGAGAATGTCGGCACTCCGCGCCGGCGAGCAACAGCTGGACGCGCGCATCTCGGTGGGCATCGGCGACGTGGCTTATCGGGATGCGCGCGTCTCGCAGTCAGACGGCGAAGCCTTCGTGCTTTCGGGCCGAGGGTTTGACCAATTGGGCAAGCAACAAAGACTCATGGTGCAAACCCCTTCCGAAACAGCGAACGAAGAGCTTCGCGTCGAAACGGCTTTTGTCGACGACATCATCTCAAATTGGAGTGCGCTCCACAGCAAAATCATGTACCAAGCCCTGCTCCGTGAGATGAGTCAAGGCGAACTGGCTGAAAAAAACAACACCTCGCAGCAAAACGTGAGGAAGAGGCTCGAAAAGGCCAAAGCGAAATTGATCAGGATGTACTTGGACCGAGTCGCATCGCTCATCATCGCCACACAAAACCAACGAAACAACCCATAAATCCCCTCCGTGAATACGATAAATGCTTTCTTGATGGTGCGTTTGCTCCTTGCGCATTGCATAGGCGACTTTTTGCTGCAGTCGACAACCCTGTGCGAGGAGAAAAAGTCGATCCCCGCGCTCAGCGGGTGGGGCTATCAGGCACTGCATGCCCTCATTTACACCGCCACAGTCTATGTTTTCATCGCCGAATGGCAGTGTTGGACACTCCCCCTGCTGGTCGGGGGCACGCACTTCGCCTGTGATGTGGCCAAAGCCTTCGCAGAGCAGCGCATGACCCCGCCCGCCGGTGGACAACACGGGGCAGACGAAAGCAACAAGCCCTTCATCGATCGCAAGAAGATGATGCTCTTCCTCCTCGACCAGATCTTCCACTTGGGGGTCTTGGTTGGGGTCTATTTTCAGCTGTCGGGAAGTCTCTATCTACCGCCCATCATCGATTGGACGGCGGTCGGTATCTGCGCTTTGGCCTATCTCATCGTGCTGAAGCCCACTGCGGTTTTCATCCAAATCTTTTTCAGTGGATTTGCCCACACCACCGGCAAAAAAAGCCTGCCGCTCGCCGGCACCTACATCGGCTATTTGGAGCGGGTCATGATCGTATCCTTCATTTTGAGCGGATGGATGGAGGGGATCGGCTACCTGCTCGCGGCAAAATCGGTGTTTCGTTTTGGAGAACTGCGCAACAACAAAGAACTCATGCGCACCGAATACATCTTGCTGGGCACTTTCCTGAGTTTCACGGTGGCCGTGATGGTGGGCTTGCTCGCTCGCCACGTGTTGGACGCACTTC